>JAEEGJ010004375.1_pt1 | contig 48099 bp, 48 predicted proteins | sample 8958761 | NCBI WGS metagenome assembly JAEEGJ01 (sample SAMN16246546, study PRJNA631951) | gut metagenome | biome: gut microbiome; feature: rumen; material: RS-attached | host: Bos | place: Iran: Karaj | collected 2018-10
AGGCATGGCAACGGCTGGATTGATTACATCTATAATAGGTTTAGTACTTGGTTTGTTTTTCGTCTATTATGCTTTTCTGCGTGTTAGATTTTAAATCGTTTGAAAAATCCCCTCAACTATCAAAAAAAATACGTACATTTGCAACGCTGAAAAAAATAAGTTTATAAACAAAAATAAACAGTAAAATAATGATTACCAATAATTTCACACCTCGTCACAATGGCGTTTCCAAACCCTGCGACGAAGAAAAGATGCTCCAGACCATCGGCGTGAAGTCCATGGACGAGCTTATCGACAAAACCGTTCCCGCAGCCATCCGTCTGCCCAAACCCCTCAATCTGCCCGAGGGTATGAACGAATACGAGTTCCTCAACCACGTTAAGGCTCTCGCTTCCAAAAACAAGATTTACAAGACTTATATCGGCATGGGTTACTACAACACCATTACCCCCGCCGTGATACTGCGCAACATCTTCGAGAATCCGGGTTGGTACACCGCCTACACTCCGTATCAGACTGAGATTTCGCAAGGCCGTTTGGAAGCTCTTATGACTTTCCAGACCATGGTGGCCGACATGACCAAGATGCCGTTGGCCAACGCATCCCTGCTCGACGAAGCCACTGCCGGCGGCGAATGCATGCTGATGTTCTACAACTCCCGTTCGCGTCAGGCCGTGAAGGACAACGTTTGCAAACTCTTTGTTGCCGACGACGTGTTCCCCCAGACCATCGACGTTATCAAAACCAACGCCGCTCCCCGCGGTATCGAAGTTGTTGTTGGCAAAGCTTCTGAAATTCAGCTCGACGCCACCTATTTTGGCGCCATTCTGCAATATCCCAACCAATGGGGCGAAATCACCGACTACACCCAGTTCATCGCCGACGCCAAGGCTAAAGGCATTTTCGTGGGTATGTCCGCCGACCTGATGGCCATGGCTCTGCTCAAGGCTCCCGGCGAACTCGGCGCCGACTGCGTTTTCGGCACCACTCAGCGTTTCGGTATCCCCATGGGCTTCGGCGGTCCTTCCGCAGCCTATTTCGCCTGCACCGAGGCCTTCAAACGCGCCTTCCCCGGACGTATCATCGGCTGGACCATCGACGCCAAGGGCAACAAAGCCCTGCGTATGGCTCTGGGTATGCGCGAACAGCACATCAAACGCGAGAAAGCCACTTCCAACATCTGCACCTCGCAGGCACTGGTGGCTATCATGGCCGGTTTCTACGCCGCTTGGCACGGCAAAGAGGGTATCCTCGCCATCGCCAACAACATCCACAAAATGGCCAAGAAACTCGCCTCCGAACTGGAGAAATACGGCTACAAACAGCACAACCGCTATTTCTTCGACACTCTGGCAGTGCAATGCCCCGTCAAAACCGACGTGGTGCGCAAGATAGCCCTCGAACACAAGATTAACTTCCGCTATATCTGCGACGAATGCATCGGCATAAGCCTCGACGAGACCACCTCGAAAGCCGACCTGCAAGCCATCGTTGACGTGCTGGCCGAAGCCGCCGGCAAAAAAGCCGAACCCATCGTTTGCGGCGGTGCCAACTGCGGCTGCAACGACGACAAAATCCCCGCTTCGCTGAAACGTACCTCGTCGTTCCTCGACCATCCCGTTTTCAACACCTACCACAGCGAAACGGAGATGATGCGTTACATGAAGAAACTCGAAGTTAAAGACCTCTCGCTCAACCGCGCCATGATTCCGCTGGGCTCCTGCACCATGAAACTCAACGCCGCCGCAGAGATGCTGCCGCTGAGCTGGCCCGAATTCACCCAGATTCACCCCTTCGTTCCCGCCGACCAGGCCGAGGGTTATCTCGAAATGATCGAAGACATGAACAAGGCTCTGTGCGAGATTACAGGCTTTGCAGGAATTTCGTTCCAGCCCAACTCGGGCGCTGCCGGCGAATATTCAGGTCTTACCGTGATACGCAACTACCACATCGCCAACGGTCAGGGCAACCGCAACGTATGTCTGATACCCGCTTCGGCACACGGCACCAACCCCGCATCGTCGGCAAAAGCCGGTTTCAACGTGGTTGTTGTCAAATCCACCGAAGAGGGCGAAATCGACGTTGCCGACCTCAAGGCTAAAGCCGAGGAAAACCGCGACAACCTCGCCTGCCTGATGGTTACCTATCCCTCCACCCACGGCGTTTTCGAAGAGGCCATCCTCGACATCATCAAGATAGTTCACGAAAACGGCGGTCTGGTTTATATGGACGGAGCCAATATGAACGCACAGGTGGGACTCACCTCGCCGGGCTTCATGGGTGCCGACGTATGTCACCTGAACCTCCACAAGACCTTCGCAATGCCTCACGGCGGCGGCGGCCCCGGAGTTGGTCCTATCGGAGTTTCGGCAAAACTGCTCGACTTCCTGCCCTGCCACTCGCAGGTTAAAGTGGGCGGCGAAAAAGGCAACGCCATGTCAGCTTCGCCTTACGGCAGCGCAATGCTCCTGCCCATCACCTACGGCTACCTGAAGATGCTCGGCGGCAACGGCCTCACCGAAGCCACCAAACACGCCATTCTCAACGCCAACTACATCAAAGCACGTCTGGCACCGTACTACAAGATACTGTACACCGGCAAGCAGGGCATGTGCGCCCACGAGATGATCGTCGATTTCAACGAGTTCAGCCTCAAAGTTTCTGTCGGCGACGTGGCCAAACGTCTGATGGACTACGGTTTCCACGCTCCCACAGTGGCTTTCCCCGTGCACAACACCCTTATGGTGGAACCCACCGAAAGTGAGCCTCTGAGCGAGCTCGACCGTCTGTGCGACGCCTTCATCGCCATCCGCGAGGAGATACGCGACATTATGGACGGCAAGAGCGACGAAAAGAACAACCCCATCTACAACGCACCCCACACCATGCAGGTGGTTTGCGCCAGCGAATGGGATATGCCTTACAGCCGCGAAAAAGCCGCCTTCCCGCAGCCGCACGACGACAAATACTGGCCTACCATCAGTAAGATTGACGACGCCTACGGCGACCGCAACCTGCAGCCAGTATGGCCGATGGAATAATACTGTTTCATTATGAACAATTTTTGACTAGGGTGTCCCAAAAGTATTTGGGCACCCTTTTTACAAAACTCTGAAAGTCAAGGCGAAATAAAAATCCAGACACTGTCTGGACAATCTCAAATGCCGGGAAGTCTTAATGATAAATGGGTTATAGATAGGGTACGTGCTGTTCTGAGACAATAAACACCAACATTTGACGTTATTTTCATGCAAAAAGCATTTGTTTTGTATGAGCGAAGAAAGAAATATTAAGCAGATTAATCCTGACGAGACGACTCTTTTTACGGATGTCTGTGGCATTATCGACGGTGCCCGAAGGCGCGTCGCCGTTTATGTCAATTCCGAGGTGTGCCTTACCAAATGGTATGTGGGCAAACGCATAAAAGAGGATGTGCTGTATAACCAACGTGCGGAATACGGCAAGCAAATAGTTAAGAACCTGGCTCAGAAGCTCACCGAACGGTATGGAAACGGATGGAGTGACAAAACTCTTTTACATTGTCTACGCTGTGCGGAGACTTTTTCCGAGGACGAAATTGTCTACGCGGTGCGGAGACAATTCTCTTGGACGCATATAAGAACCCTATGCTATATAAAGGATCCGCTTGAGCGTCAGTTCTATATGGAGATGTGTCGCATCGAGCATTGGGATACCCGCACGCTGGATGCCAAAATCGACTCGCAGCTATATGAGCGTACTGCCATAAGTCGCAAGCCCGAGAAATTGATACAGCAGGAACTCTCGCAGCTGAAAGAGGAAAACGTCATTCAGCCGGATATTGTGTTCCGAAGCAGCTATTTTCTTGATATGTTGGGACTTTCGGATTCTTTTTCCGAGAAAGACTTGGAATCGGCAATAGTTTCGCAAATGCAGGATTTTTTGTGCGAGATTGGCACCGATTTCGCTTTTTTGGGGAGACAAAAACGCATTACTGTGGATGCTGTGGATTACTACATCGATTTGCTGTTTTATCACCGGATGTTGCACCGACTTGTGGCCATCGACCTTAAATTGGGCAAGTTTAAGCCCGAATACGAAGGGCAAATGCGTCTGTATCTGCGATATCTGGACAAAAATGAACGGCGCGATGGCGAGGAATCCCCCATCGGTCTGATTCTTTGCAGCGAAGGCAACACCGAGCATGTCGAATATCTGATGCTGGAAGAGGACAGCCCTATAAAAGTTGCCCAATATTATACCCAACTGCCTGATAAGAAACTGCTTGCCGAAAAACTTCAACGTGCTGTTGCCATTGCCAAGGAACGCATAACCGAACAAAAACACGAAAAATAACTTACCAACTTTTATTATGCCAAAAATCCCCCGTCTCCTCCTCCCTCTTGCCCTCGTGGCACTTCTTTGCACCACGGTGCAGGCGCAGAAGGAAACGAAATTTAGTGAAAGTCCCTTCTATTATAGAAATTGTCTTACTGAAGTAATTGGTGTTCAATACTTTAACAATCAATCTTCAATCTATTCATGTGGCTTTTCTCTGATGTATCGCGATTATTATTATGCATGTAATGTTTTTGATATTTCTCTTGGATTTAATTATATTTCGTACAGTCCATTATATTTAGCGTCTATTCCATTAGGTGTTTCATTGTGTCTTATTATTGAGGGTAAAGGTGGAGGACCAATATCCAATGCTTCTATTGTATGGAGATACATTAACTCATCACGCTTTTATTACCCTTTGGGAAAACATTTCGAAGTCTTTGCCGGCTGGGATACCTTCAAACTAACTAAAATGAAAGATATAAGCAGCGCATGGTATCTTACAGGCAGTCTTACGGCAGGCATCAACTATTATGTCAACAAGTATCTTTATATCAGCGGCTATTACGAGTTCAACCACACCCACAACCCCTTCACCCGCTCCCTCAACTGGGCACTTGGCGGCTTGGGTGTAGACATCCCCGACCAACCTAAAGCCCTCAACGGCCACTCCGTGGGGATACAAATAGGGTACGGGCTGTTCTGAGACAATAAACACCAACATTTGACGTTATTTAAAAAGCATTTGTACTGAATATAAAGTTTTAAACTATGCCAAAAATCCCCCGTCTCATCCTCCCTCTTGCTATTGCGGCACTTCTTTGCACCACGGCATAGGCACAGAAGGATTATGAGGATCTTGCTTATTTTCGGACAGGCCTTACAGCCTCAACAGGCGTACAATATCTCAATCATTCAAATTCAACCTATTGGGTGAGCAGAACGTCGTTACATTTTAAAGATGATGCTCCATTTGGTTTTAATTTTTTGGAAATTACTATTGGTCCTAATTATTTTTCTTTCAATCCTTTTGGGTTCTATGGGTATGTTAACCGAGGTGCGTCGCCGGCGACTTTTACTGCTGGTTTAATAGGACTTCTGTTTTCACCGCGTTTGTATTACCCTTTTGGAAAAAACTTCGAAGTCTTTGCTGGTTGGGATGCTCTCAAACTCACAAGGATGAAAGATATAAGCAGTGCATGGTATCTTACAGGCAGTCTCAGGGCTGGTTTCAATTGCTATATAAGCAAAAGGTTCTTTATCAGTGGCTATTACGAGTTCAACCACACACACAACCCCTTCACCCGCTCCCTCAACTGGGCACTTGGCGGTTTGGGTGTCGATATCCCCGACCAGCCAAAAGCCCTCAACAGCCACTCAGTAGTTATACAGATAGGACATGTCATTGACACAGAATCTCCTATATATGATTTATATCAATTTTAAATAATTGTAGCCTATCAAAGTTATAAATGTAATTTCCATTTCCGCTACCCAAATTACCCTTAATACTCACACCTTCACATCTTCTCACACCCACCTCTGATAATCTGAAAATCCGAGAATCTGAAAATCTATTCCCCTCCTCACATACTTTTCCCCCACTTTTGTCGTTATACTTTATTCTCATCTCTCCATCGCTGTTTGTGAAATACTTGGAGGATGTGCTAAGTAACTGACAGATACGAATATAGAGATACGCATTTATGGAATCGTTGCCCCCCTTGTTTTCCGACCTTGCGCTGATACTTGTAACGGCCGGTCTCACCACAATAATTTTCAAATGGCTCCGACAGCCGGTAGTTCTCGGCTACATAGTGGCCGGTTTCCTTATTGGTCCGGCGTTCAACCTGTTTCCGGGCATCACCGATGTGGCAGATATCAACGTGTGGGGCAAGATAGGCGTGGTGTTCCTGCTCTTTGCCTTGGGTTTGGAGTTCAGTTTCAAACGGTTGAAAGTAGTGGGTGCCACGGGCGCGGTAACGGCCATCACCGAGCTGGTGATAATGTTCACCGTGGGCTACACCATCGGCAAAATCATCGGCTGGAAGGACATGAACTGCATCTTCCTCGGCTGTATGCTCTCCATCTCGTCCACCACCATCATTATCAAGGCTTTCGAGGATTTGAACATGAAACGCCACAAGTTCACCAACATAGTGTTCGGGGTGCTTGTGGTGGAGGATCTCGTGGCGGTGCTGTTGTTGGTGGTACTTTCCACAATATCAGTGAGTAAGTCGTTCGACGGCATACAGCTGGCGTTCAGCCTTGTAAAACTGATGTTTTTCCTGATAATCTGGTTTATAGTGGGTATTTACGTGATTCCCACGCTGTTGCAGAAATCGCGCAAGCTGATGGGCGAGGAGACGCTGCTGGTGTTCTCCATCGGCCTCTGTTTCGGCATGGTGTATCTGGCCACAAAGGCCGGATTTTCGGAGGCTCTGGGTGCCTTTATGATGGGCTCCATCCTTGCCGAGACCATCGAGGCGGACAAGATTCACACCCTTGTGAACCCCATCAAAAACCTGTTCGGGGCCATCTTTTTCGTCACTGTGGGCATGCTCATCGACCCGCATGTGCTGGTGCAGTACTGGCTTCCCATTGTGGTGATAACCTTGGCGGTGATGTTCATCAAGAGTTTCAGCGCCACTGTGGGCGTGCTAATCTCCGGTCAGGACTTGAAAACCTCCATGCAGGCGGGTTTCTGCTTCTCGCAGATAGGTGAGTTCTCGTTTATCATCGCCACTTTAGGCTTGAGTTTCAAAGTGATAGATCCGTTTATGTACCCCATCATAGTGTCGGTGTCGATTATCACCACCTTCTTCACGCCTTTCTTTATGCGCCTTTCGGTGCCGGTGTACAACAAAGTGTACCCACATATCCCCGAAAAAGCCAAGCTGTTGCTAAGCCGCTACAGTTCAGGCACCAAGAGTGTGGAGCAGCAGAACGAGATGCGTAACTATGTGAAATCGCAGGTGGCGGTGCTGGCCATCTACGGTTCCATACTCACTGCCATATTGTTGATTTCCAACTTATTGCTCAAGCCACTCATCACCAGCAAGATAGATGGCGTATGGGGCGGTGTGGTGTCGGCTGTTATAACCCTTTTGGTGATGGCACCTTTCCTGCGGGCCTTGCTGAGCAAGAAAAACAAAGGCTTTACCTTGTTCAAGAAACTTTTGCAGGAGCGCAAGATAAACTACGGACTTCTGGTGTCGCTGTCGTTGCTGCGTTACATTGCCGCTTTCCTTTTTATAGGTATGGTGATGGTGTCGCATATCAACCTTGCTACGGGCTATGTTATTGTGGCTGTGGTTATTGCGGTGTATCTCATACGCAACTCCAAAGGCATACTGCGTTTCTACCAGCAGATAGAGTCGCGTTTTATGCACAACCTCAACGTGCGTCAGGAGGAGAAGAAAAAGCAGGCTCCCGTGCTTATTCCCGAAAAGGAGGCCAAAAACTTCTATCTCGAACAGATGGTGATAAGCAGCGACTCCGAGTTTGTGGGCAAAAGCCTTAAAGAACTACAGCTCAGGGAGCAATACGAGGTGAACATCGTCTCCATAACGCGCGGAAAAACGGTCATCAACTTGCCCGACCGCGACACAGTACTTTATCCCGCCGACAAGATTACCATCGTCGGCAGCGACGAGCAGGTGCAGGCCCTTAAATCCCTTGTGGAGATTGAGGACGAGCTTATCAAGCCCGACGCCAAGCGTCAGCAGATGGACCTCTACTCATTGCAGATTACCGAGAACCATCCGTTCAACGGCATCTCGATACGCAAAGCCGACATCCGCGAGCACTACCAGGCCCTTGTCATTGCCATCGAACGCAACGACGAACTGATGATGAACCCCGAATCGGACGAAATAATGCTTACCGACGATGTGATTTGGATAGTGTGCGAAGAAAACAGCGTGCAAAACATCAAGTCGTTGCTTATCGAAACCGAGGCGGAGTAGTATTTATTAAACCGAAAACGATTGAAAGACAGATGGTTGTCTTGAAATACTGAAAACTTTTCCGGCCGATGGTCGAAAAGAGTTGCAAAGATGGAAAAAATTAAGTATTTTTGCAATCCACAATGACAGAAAAAAAATAATATAACGATATGACAGAAAAGAAATTCACTTTGGTAATCAATCCGGGAGCCACCTCCACCAAGGCTTCCATATACGAAGGAGAGAACGAGGTTTTCACCGAAAACATCAAACATCCCATCGAAGAGATTCAGAATTTTAAAGAAGTCGCCGACCAGTTCGACTACCGCAAAGCCGCCATCCTCGACATGCTGGCCAAGCACAACGTATCTACTGGCGAGATAGCCATCGTGGTGGGCCGCGGCGGCCTCACCCGTCCCTGCGAATCGGGCACCTACCGTGTAAACGAGCTTATGAAACAGGAGTGCCACGAAGGCATTCAGGGCAAGCACGCCTGCAACCTCGGCGCACTCATCGCCGACAGTATCGCCAAGGAAATCGGCTTGGGCGACGCCTATATCGCCGACCCCGGCATCGTTGACGAACGTCCCGACCACGCCCGTATCACCGGCCACCCTGTGTTCGACATGGACCCGCACCGCGAAGGCGTTATCTGGCACTGCCTCAACCAAAAAATGACCGCCAAGCTCTACGCCCGCGAGCAGGGCAAACGCTACGAGGACATGAACCTCATCATAGCCCACCTCGGCGGCGGAGTCTCCGTGGGTATCCACAAACACGGCCGCGTGGTTGAAGTGAACCGCGCCCTCTGCGGCCTCGGCGCCTTCTCGCCCACACGCGCAGGCTCCATCAACGCCAGCAAACTTATCGACGTATGCTTCAGCGGAAAATATACCAAAGAGGAAATCAAGAAAATGATCACAGCCGAAGGCGGTTTCGTGGCGTACCTCAACACCAACGATGCCTACGAGGTGGAGAAAAAAGCCCTCGCCGGCGACCCCAAATGCAAACTCCTTGTCGATGCTTTCTGCTATCAGGTATCGCTCGAAATCAGCCGTCTGGCAGCAGTGGTGAACGGCAAAGTGGACGCCATACTCCTCACCGGCGGCATAGCCTACAGCAAACCGTGGATGGCCCAAATTCAGGAACATGTGGACTGGATAGCCCCCGTTAAGGTTTACAAAGGCGAAAACGAGATGCTCGCCCTCGCCATCTGCGGCAAAGAGGTGCTCGACGGAGTGGCAAAAGTGAAAGAATACGTTTAATATAATAAATAAAGCAAATGCCCTCTCGCTAACGGGAGGGCATTGTTATAACCTTTTCACAATGAAAAAAATAGCATTATTCTTGGCCTTGGCACTGCCTCTGGCTATGTGGGCGCAGGACAACACCGCCCAGCAGAAGACCTACAAACCTTCGGCAAAACTGAAAACCCTGCAGGACTCCGTGTCGTACTCCGTGGGTCTGGACGTTTATCAGAACCTCAAACAGAACATGGGCGATTTCGGCATCAACTGGGATATCTTTATGAAAGGCATCTCCGATGCAAGCAAGGACAAACCGGGCTACACCACCGAGCAGATGCAGCAGGTGTTCCAAAGATACCAAACCGAGATGCAACGTCTTTACAACGAGAAACTTGATAAAAATCTCGCCGAAGGCCGCAAATTCCTCGAAGAGAACAAGAAAAACAAATCGGTGATGGTTACCGAATCGGGGTTGCAGTACAAGGTGCTGAAGGAAGGCACAGGCAAGAAACCCGAAGCCGGCGGCACAGTGACCTGCCACTACACAGGCACACTTATCGACGGCACCAAGTTCGACAGCTCCTACGACCGCAACCAACCCCTCACTATCGCGCTCAACCAGGTCATCAAAGGCTGGGGCGAAGGCCTGCAGCTGATGAAAGAAGGGTCGAAATATATGTTCTACATCCCCAACGAACTGGCCTACGGTCAGCAACAGGCAGGGATGATACCTCCGGGAGCCGCCATCATCTTTGAGGTGGAACTCATCAAGGTCGAGGACACGAAGTAAACGACATCGCATAGATTCGGAACAATAAAGAAGTTTGGGTTTGCCGGCGGCGAGTTCGGACTTCTTTTCGCCATTTTAAAGCAACAAGGCAATGGGAAACACTTTCGGCAGGATTTTCAGGCTCACCACCTTCGGCGAGTCGCACGGCGAGGCCGTGGGCGGCGTCATCGACGGCTGTCCGCCACGCTTGGCGTTGGACTTTCAGGCTATCGACCAACTCCTCGCCCAACGTCGTCCCCACAACTATTTCGAGACAACCCGCCGCGAACCCGACAGGGTGCGTTTCCTTTCGGGAATAAAAGAGGGTGTTACGCTCGGCACACCCATCGCCTTTATTGTTGAAAACCAGAAACATAACTCTGCCGAATACGACGAGCAGAAAGAGGTTTTCCGTCCTTCGCACGCCGACTACACCTACCAAGCCAAGTACGGCATCCGCGACCATTGCGGCGGCGGACGTGCCTCGGCACGCGAGACGGTGGCACGGGTGGTGGCAGGAGCCATAGCCATGCAATTCCTTGAACAACAAGGGATAAGCATCGACGCCTGTGTAACGCAGATAGGCCACGTGCAAGTGTCCGACACTCAAGACCTTGATTTCCAGACAGCAGAACAATCCCCCTTGCGTTGTCCCGACCACGATGCCGAAGCCAAGATGTCGGCCATTATTGCCGAAACGCAGCAGAAAGGCGATACCTTGGGTGGTGTAATTACTTGTGTGATAAGCGGTTGTAAAGCTGGTTTAGGCGAGCCGGTGTTCGACAAACTCGGTGCCACCCTTGCCCACGCTATGATGAGCATCCCCTCGGCACGCGGTTTCGAGATAGGGGAGGGGTTCGCCTCCGCACTGATGACCGGCAGTCGGTACGCCGACGCCTTCAACGGCGATTTCTCCACCAAGACCAACCGCAGCGGCGGCATTCAGGGAGGCATCTCCAACGGCATGGAGATACGTTTTTCTGTGGCGTTCCACCCTGTGGTAACATCGGGCAAGCCCATCGAGGCGGTGGACCGGCAAGGCAATCCTCGCACCGTTCAGCCGAAAGGCCGCCACGACATCTGCCAAGTGCCTCGCGCAGTGCCCGTTGTGCAAAGCATGGCGGCATTAGTTATTATGGACAACTTTTTATTGCAAAAATCTATAAATCAATGAAAATTAAAGAGTTAATACTGTTTTTGATTCCGGTGCTCGCCCTTTCCTCGTGCGGAAAGAAAAAAACTTTCACCATCGAAGGAACGCTGCAGGGCGGAGCAGGCAAAACCGTGTATATCGAGGAGATAGCCCCCAAGGAGATGATTCCCATCGACACCATACAGCTCGACGGCAACGGCCATTTCGTGTTCACCTACGAGATGCCGTACCAGAGTTTCTACAACATCAAAGTGTCGGAACAAGATTTTGTGATGATTCTGCCCGATTACGGCGAGACGATAGTCCTCACCGGCGATTACAACCGTTTTTCGCCCACCTACGAGGTGAGCGGTTCAGAAGGCTCCATACAGCTGTGGCAGCTCAACGACTACAGCAAGTTCGGCCAGCAGCGCCTCGACTCCATAAGCAACGCTTTCGATCAGCTGATAGCCGCCTGCAACCGCGACACCAACTGTATCAAGAAACAGAAACCCGCCCTCGACTCCGTTTACAAGGAGGCCTTCGCACAGCAACAGCAGTATGTGGTGTCGTTTATCGAACGTAACAAAGGCTCATTGTCCACATTGATAGCACTTTACAAGACTTTCAACACCCGTCCCCTCATCAATCCGCAGACCGCCGATTTCGAATTTTACGAGATAGTTGCCGAAGGCTTGGAGGAGGCACTGCCCGAAAATCCGCATACCGTGCATTTCCGTAACACCGTGGAACACATGCGTGTACAGCAGCAGGTGCAACAAAACCAGCAGCCGCAGGCTATCGTATCGATGGGACATAACGAAAACCAGCAGTGATGGCGACACGTGAAAAGACATATTTCGTAGCCGACACCCATTTCGGTGCGCCGCCCGACAGCCGTGGGCGCGAGGCCGATTTTGTGCGTTGGCTCGATGTCATAAAGGATGACGCCAAGACGCTTTTCCTGCTCGGCGACATCTTCGATTTCTGGTTTTCGTACAAACATGTGGTGCCGCGAGGCTTCGTGCGGGTTCTAGGCAAGCTGGCCGAACTCGCTGACAGCGGGGTGGAGATACATTTTTTCACCGGCAACCACGATATGTGGGTGTTCGACTATCTGGAAAAGGAACTTGGAATAAATACTTACACCCAACCCACTGAGTTCGAGATCAATGGCAAGTTGTTGCTCGTCGGCCACGGCGACGGACTTACCAAGATGAACAAATCGTACAACGCCTTGAAACGTGTGTTCGCCTCGAGGCTGTGCCAGCGCGCTTTCGCGGCACTGCACCCGTGGGTGGGTTTCTCGATAGCGAAAAAATGGTCGCTGAGCAGTCGCCGAAAAGGCAAGAAAAACATAAAAAAGCATTGCCGTCCCAACGAGGTGCCGGTGTTCTGCGAGGCCAAACTGAAGGAGAAACACTACGATCTGTTTGTCTTTGGCCATCGCCATAGGGTTGAAAACGAGGCGGTTGGCGAAAATTCGCAGTTTTTTGTGATAGGCGAGTGGATAGAAAACCGCAACTACGCCGTGTTCTGCAACGGGCAGCTCGAAGTCCGCGATTTCGCCAAAGAGTGAAAAAATCTTCATCGGCATATACTTTTCTGTTTGTTATTCCGTTATTGTGGAACAAATTTCAAATTATATGTTCGACAACACATTATTTTATTGGATAATTTTCGGACTGCTGATGCTGCTCAGTTTCATCGTGAGCCGCGCGTTGCAGTCGTATTTCAACAAATGCTCCAAAATCCTCACCAACGAAGGAGTTACAGGCAAGGAGGTGGCCGAGAAGATGCTTTACGACAACGGCATCTACGACGTGAAGGTGGTCTCCACCGGCGGTCTCCTCACCGACCACTACAACCCTGCCAACAAAACCATCAACCTGAGTTACGAGGTGTATAACGGCAACAGCGTTACCGCCGCCGCCGTGGCCGCCCACGAGACGGGTCACGCGGTGCAGCACGCACATTCGTATATATGGCTTTCGCTGCGTTCCAAGATGGTGCCCACGGTTAACATAGCTTCGCGCTGGATGCAGTGGATTTTGCTTGCCGGCATGCTGCTGGTGAACATTTTTCCATACCTGCTTTTGGTGGGAATAGCGCTTTTCGCCCTTACCACGCTGTTCAGTTTCATCACACTTCCGGTGGAGATAAACGCCAGCCGCAGGGCTTTGGTGTGGATGAACTCAAGCAACATAACCACGCCGCAGACACATCCCAATGCCGAGAAATGCCTGCGTCTGGCCGCATACACCTACGTCATCGCCGCACTCTCGTCGCTGGCAACCCTGCTGTATTACATACTTATCTATAGCCGCAGATCCTAAAGAATTCGGAATGCGGAGTTCGGAATGCGGAACTTAGCTAGATGTAGCCAATTCGGAACTAATTTGATTTTATTGATAATAAATAATGATTACAATACATTACCAAAAAATGTGTCGGAGACACATCATCTTAATAACCCCGCACAAACGAAGTGCAGTGTGGGGGTAAAAACAAACACCCTGAAAATCAGCGTCTTGGAGAGACGCGATCTTTACTTATGTAAAAATAAGCAGTAAATAATAAATAAAAAATTGATATGAAACATTTGTTTTTCAATGCAATAGCTGTCTTTCTGTTTTTCGGCGCGACAGCAAGTTACGGACAGGAGAAAAGGGTGATAGATTTTTCCGCTTTGCCCCAAACGGCACAGGATTTCGTCAATCAATATTTCTCCGCCAAAGAGGTCTCCACAGTGTTTTACGACAGCGATGACCGGGAGTACGAGGTGCGTTTTTCCGACGGTTCGAAGATTGAATTCGACAAAAAAGGCAGTTGGGAAGAGATTAAGGACCGCGACAACGTGCCCGCCGCTGTGATTCCGCAACCCATACGCGATTACCTTGCAACCAATCACAAAAATGCGAAAGTGCGTAAAATCAGTGCCGACCGAAGGGGATACGAAGTTGAACTTTTGGGAGACATAGAACTGAAATTCAACAAAAAAGGCAAATTCCAGCGCTACGACGACTAAACCGTTCTTTTTGCTACGGCAGTGAGTGCCCCATGCAATAGTGTTCGGAAGCATCGCAGTGCGATTTTTTAGAAATTTATTAATACAAAAAACTAAGACAATGAAACGTAACTTTTTCAAAACCATCGCCGCTCTGTTTACAGTGGCAACAATGATTTTCGCAGTATCGTGCGACAAAAACGAAGACGACAACGACGGCGGCCAAAACCAGAACAACAATAACAACACCTCGCTGGTTGGCACCAACTGGATAAACCACCAAGAGGGCGAGGACGAACTCGATGGTGGTGTTATGGCTCACTATGTGTCAGACGTCCGGCTGAGTTTCGGAACCGCCACTACAGGAAACGTGTCATTCTCCATGGAATATCCCGAATATCCCGAAGAAAATTTGAACTATAGCCTGCCTTTCACCTACACATACCAAACGCCTAACGGTACAATCACCGCTTCTGCCATGGGTTATACTATGAATATGACCTTCGTTGTGAACGGCAACCAGATGACCGTTACCACAACTAATGACGGCGAGACCGAGACCGCAATCTTCACCCGCCAGTAATAGCGTCTGTTTCGAACAGAAACACAAAATTCAAACATATTTTGCAAACCGAAAGAATCCTGCTCCGGCCGTGGCGAGAGAGCGACGCGCCGACACTTTTCCGCTACGCCTCCGACCCCGAAGTGGGTCCCCGTGCCGGCTGGCCGCCGCACCGTAGCGTGGAGGAGAGTCTCGAAATAATCCGCACCGTGTTCAACACCGACACAATGTGGGCCGTGGAACTCAAGTCCACAGGCGAGGCCATAGGCTGTGTGGGATATCTTACCGCAGCCCATTCCAACCTCCAAATCCCCGACGACCAATGCGAGGTGGGCTACTGGATTGCCCGTCCCTACTGGGGAAGAGGAATCTGCTCCGAGGCCATGCAGATGGTGGTGGAACACTGCTTCCGCGACAAAGGTTTTTCCGTGCTTTGGGGCGACTACTTCCCCCATAATCCCGCCTCGGGACGCGTGATGGAGAAATGCGGCTTTGTCGATACCGGCCGCGAGACGCTGTGTCCCAACCTCGAAATCGGCTCCGACCAGCCGGTGAGAATAATGAAATTAGACCGCGAGTTATGGCTATCACAAACGAAATGGTGAGGGAGGCCTATAGCGAGCGCGAGGCTCAGGCCATCTACCGGGAGGTGCGGCAAAGTGGCGATTTTGCGGGTTTTGCGCAACGCTTTATGCATAGTACCGACAGCCGTGTGGCCCGCAACGCCCTGTGGACACTCACCAAAGCCAGCGACAGCGAGCTCTCGCAGCTGCAACCCATGCTCGACGAGCTTATTGACTTGGCCATGCATACCGAAAGTTCCGCGGTACGACGGCTGTCGCTGAACCTCGTTGAACGGCTGGAGATGAGCGAGGACGACCTCCGCACCGATTTCCTCGACTTCTGCCTCTACCACATGGCCGACATAGCGGAGTTGCCCGGAGTGCAGTCGATAAGCATGAAACTCGCCTTCCGTATGTGCCAGTTCTACCCCGAGCTGATGGACGAATTCCGCCGCACCCTCGAAGCGATGGAAATCAGCTATTACAAACCCGCAGTGAAAAGCGTCCGCAACAAGATACTGGCCGGGAAAATGAAGTGAGGCGGGGTGTGCCCTCTTTCGTGTGGGTGAAGAAAGGTTCAGTGAACCTTTCGATAGCGAAGCGGAGAACGCCCCCCCCTGCAATGATATACAAAATACAAATCCGAAGTCCGAAGGACTGGCACAGTCGCGCGAAAATAATGTAATCCCCCAATATTTAATTGTGTCACCACAATTTTGATTGATTTTGTAATCTCGATATTGCAATTTTATCATATTTTGTAATCTGCACATTACAATTTTGCGATATTTTGCAATCTCTACATTACAATTTTGGATATGTTATGCCACCCCTTCGGGGTTCCAACTGTATTGGTTTTTCATTAAGCAGGGGCAAATTCTCCGCCCTGCGGGCTATCGAATCATTCACTGAATGATTCTTCACCTGCCTAATGTATATCAGTCCTTCGGACTTTGTTGCTTTGAACCCCGAAGGGGTGTCAGACTATAGGCAGGGGTGCAAACCCCTGCAATGACGTACAAAATTCATATTAGAAGTCCGAAGGACTGGCACAGTCGCGCGAAAATAATGTAATCCCCAAATATTTAATTGTGTCACCACAATTTTGATCAATTTTGTAATCTCGATATTGCAATTTTATCATATTTTGTAATCTGCACATTACAATTTTGCGATATTTTGTAATCTCAACATTGCAATTTTGGATATGTTATGCCACCCCTTCGGGGTTCCAACTGTATTGGTTGTTTATTAAGCAGGGGCTTACGCCCCTGCCTATTGTATATCACCCCTACGGGGTTAAGTATCGGACTTTGGTGTTATGAGCTCCGCAGGGGCGACAGAAATCCCCCCTCAAAAAAACTTATCAAATCCCAACCCCCTATCAAACACCTTTTTACAAAAAAATGTTATCTTCTATTCGTGTCCTGTCTCCAATCACCGTCGAAAAAACTCGTACTTTTGCAATTCAAGCAATTGTTAGCAAATTGTCGAAACAATTGATTATTTGTGAGATTTGAAAAGATTTGAACGATTTCTCGCTTTAGTGACACCGTTACGAGTGCCACTTGGCAGGAGTTATAAAAATCGAAAAGCTTTATAAAAGAACGAGTAAAGTGGCTACCAACAAAGAAGAAAAAGTTACGCCCCTGATGCGGCAGTACTACGCTATGAAACAGCGTCATCCCGACGCCGTGCTCCTTTTCCGCGTGGGCGATTTCTACGAGACCTACGGCGACGATGCCGTACGCTCGTCCTCTATCCTCGGCATCACCCTCACCAAACGCTCCAACGGCGCCGCCGCCGACGTGGAGATGGCCGGCTTCCCGCACCACGCCATCGATGTGTATCTGCCCAAGCTGGTGCGTGCCGGACTCCGTGTGGCTATCTGCGAACAGCTCGAAGACCCCAAGCTGGCCAAGGGACTTGTGAAACGCGACATCACCGAACTGGTAACCCCGGGCGTTTCGTACAACGACAAAGTGCTGGAAAACAAGGAGAACAACTTCCTCTGCGGTCTCCACCTTGACAAAAACATCCACGGCATCTCCTTCCTCGACGTTTCCACTGGCGAGTTCTACCTCGCGCAAGGCGACACCAACTATATCGACAAACTGCTGCAGAGCTTCAAGCCCAGCGAGATAGTGCTGCAGAAACGCAAACTCAACGAGTTCCACGAGACTTTCTCCGAAAAATACTACGTCAACACTTTCGACGACTGGGTGTTTACCAAAGATTTTGCCAACGAGCTGTTGCTCAAACAGTTCGGTACCAATTCTCTGAAGGGTTTTGGGGTGGAAAATCTGGAGATGGGCATCATCGCCGCCGGTGCCGCCCTGCATTATCTTTATGATACACAGCACGATAAAACACAGCATATCTGCAAGATAACACGCATCGAAGAGGACAAATACGTGTGGATTGACAAGTTCTCGTCGCGCAACCTCGAGCTGATACACTCGCCCAACGAGAACGCCAAAACGCTTATCGACGTCATCGATCGCACCCTCTCGCCCATGGGTAGCCGTCAGCTGAAACGCTGGGTGATGATGCCCCTCAAGGAGATACCTTTCATCGAGGAGCGTCTGTGCGTGGTGGATTTCATGCTTGCCAACGCCGAATTCCTGTCATCGCTGCAGCAGCTGATAAAGAACATCGGCGACCTTGAGCGCCTTATCGGCAAAGTGGCCATACGCCGCATCACGCCACGCGAGCTGGTGTATTTGAAAAACTCCCTTGCCTCGATTGCCGAGGTGAAGAAACTATGTTCCACCGCCGACAGCGAGGCTTTGCGCAAATATGCCGAGCAGATAAATCCCTGCAAATACGTCTACGACCGTATCCGTAAGGAGATCCGCGACGACGCCCCCTCTATGGTGGCCAAAGGCAACGTGATTGCCGACGGAGTGAACGAAGAACTCGACGACCTGCGGAAACTCTCGTCGTTGAGCAAGCAGTACCTTGCCGAGATGCAGCAACGCGAGAGCCAAATCACGGGCATTCCGTCGCTTAAGATTGGTTTCAACAACGTTTTCGGATATTATATCGAAGTCACCAACGCCCACCGCAACAAGGTGCCCGACACGTGGACCCGCAAGCAGACCCTCACCAACGCCGAGCGTTACATCACCCCCGAGCTGAAGGAGTACGAGACCAAGATCCTCACCTCCGAGGAGCGTATCGCCACCATCGAGGCGCAGCTCTACGACCAGATTCTCGACTCCCTCGTGGATTTCGTGCAGCCCATACAGTACGATGCCCAGCTCATCGCCCGCCTCGACTGCCTGCAGAGTTTCGCCAGCGTTTCGCAAAGCAACGACTACCACCGTCCGCAGCTCACCGACAGCCACGTTATCGACATCAAAGGCGGCCGCCATCCCGTTATCGAGACCCAGCTGCCTCCGGGCGAGAGCTACATCAGCAACGACGTCTATCTCGACAACCAGTCGCAGCAGATTATCATCATCACCGGACCCAATATGTCGGGAAAGTCGGCACTGCTGCGGCAGACGGCGCTTATAGTGCTGCTTGCGCAGATAGGGTGCTATGTGCCTGCCACTCAGGCGGAAATAGGGGTGGTTGACAAGATTTTCACCCGCGTGGGCGCCTCCGACAACCTCTCGCTCGGCGAGTCCACTTTTATGGTGGAGATGAACGAGACCGCCAACATCCTCAACAACATCTCCGACCGCAGCCTTGTGCTCCTCGACGAGATAGGCCGCGGCACCAGCACCTACGATGGCATCAGCATAGCGTGGGCCATCACCGAGTACCTGCACAACCACCCGCACTGTCGTCCGAAGGTTTTGTTTGCCACTCATTATCACGAGCTTATCGATATGGAGAAACAGTTCGAGCGCATACGCAACTACCATATCTCGGTGAAAGAGGTGGGCAACAAGGTGATATTCCTGCGAAAGCTCGCCATCGGCGGCAGCGAGCACAGTTTCGGCATACATGTGGCCAAGATGGCGGGCATGCCTCCCAAGGTGGTGAAACGTGCCGACGAGATGCTCAAAATTTTGGAAGAAAAAAGTGCGAAAAACGACAAAAAATCCGACAAAAAACCGAAAAAAGAGCCCGATTACGGCTATCAGCTCAGCTTTATCCAGCTCGACGACCCGTCGCTGCTCGAGATAAAAGACATTTTGTTGGATATTGATATTGACGTACTTACACCGGTGGAAGCGTTGTTCAAACTCAACGAGATAAAAAAAATTGTGAAAAAATCGTAGAAAAATTTTGTCAGTTCGAAAAAAGGTTGTATCTTTGCAACCGCAAACGCAAGGAAAATTTGCGAAGAAAAAAGCGGAAATAGCTCAGTTGGTAGAGCACGACCTTGCCAAGGTCGGGGTCGCGAGTTCGAGTATCGTTTTCCGAGCGAAAGAAGACCCGAAGCCGTTCGGGCTTTTTTGCAAAAAGAAGTACGGTCTTTGAGATAACAAGCATTGAAAAATGCTCTGGTGGTGGAATTGGTAGACACGCAGGACTTAAAATCCTGTGACCGTTGAGGTCGTGCGGGTTCAAGCCCCGCCCGGAGTACTAACGGCGGCCGTTCCGCCGGAGCTTATGCTTAAACATGTCTTGGTAGCTCAGTTGGTAGAGCAATTGACTCTTAATCAATGGGTCCAGGGTTCGAGTCCCTGCCAGGACACCAAATCGGGGTGTAGCGCAGTTGGCTAGCGCGCCACGTTCGGGACGTGGAGGCCGGAAGTTCGAGTCTTCTCACCCCGACTTTTTTTATGCACCCTCAAGCCACTTTAGCTCAGTTGGTAGAGCAACGCATTCGTAATGCGTAGGTCTGCGGTTCGAGTCCGCAAAGTGGCTCGTTTTTTTCCCATAAGTTTTTATGAAATAGTCCCTTTGTCGCTTTTATCGCTGCGACATTTTTTTTTGTCATGACTTTATCTCCCTGTTCCGAAGGGGTCCGGGACTAAATATTTGCAGTAAAATCCGGGAATATAAGGAACAACCACAGCTTTCCTTCTTTTGCTTTTCCCCTTTTTTGTGGTTCTGGCAGGTTTCTTATTTTCTTTGGTATCAATAGGTTCCGAATTCATCACACTCTCTTTTTTTTGTCATTTTCGATTTGCAAAGATACGCAAAAGTTTTTACTCATATCTTCTCTCAACTTATTCACGCAATTCTTTCATAGTGCTCTTTCACAGCTTTTTTCAGAGCGTTGGCAAAAACTTCGAAAGGGACACAGTTTGCAGGAATTTCTTCATTTTTTATTTTTGCATTAGCACTTGCCTGCTTTGTGTAATTGGCTGTTTTATTGTTGGTTGTGGCTGTTGTTTTCATGGTTGAAGTCTCTTTGCTTTTTAGATAAAGCAAAAGTTTTTATTCATATCTTCTCTCAATTTCTTCCCGCAATTCTTTCATAAACTGCTCCACTGTTATCCAGTTCGCCTCTTTTTTTTCTTCTGTTATAGTCCGCACAAATCTATTTGCCCGCATTGTGTGAGCTTTTGTCTTTTTGTTGTTTGTTTTTTTCATGGTTGAAGCCGATTTTATTTAGCATGTTTTTTTTTAAATTTCATCGTCGAAAAACAATCATTCTTCGTAATTCCCGAACAGGTCGTTGTAGTACAAATTAAGGGGGTGTAACATTAAATCCCAGTCATCGCCCCACACAATGGTGTCGTTTTCGACTTTGAACTCCAGAAAACGCTTTGGGTCGTAGTATTTATTGTACTGCGGATGTGGCTTTTTTACGAAAAACGGCTCAAAATCCACTGTCTGCATGGTGCCGTCGGCAAAATAGACATTCAATTTGTAGTCTCCAGCGTGTTCGGCTCTAACTACATAAATTTTATATCTTCGTCTTAGCCGACGAAAAAACTCTTTTTTAAAAACATCAACAGGGACACATCCTGCAGGAAAATCGCTACTTCCTGCATGTTTGCGGCGATGTTTTACCTTGCTGTTTTTTTTCGACATAAAGATTGTTTTCTTTTACTTTTCCCTTAAGTGAAGAATTTGATTGGGGTACTTGCGCAAAGATTTTGGCCAATTGACGATGCGCAGCTTCTTGCTGTAATGTTTGGCACAAGTATTGGCATCACCAGGTCCGTCTAAATATATCTCCTCAAGTCCTTCGTTTAGCTCAATGGTTTCGAGATGAGTGCTCCAAAAGATGTTTGTCAGATCCATCCTTTTTACGCTCGGAGGTATTGTTATCTTTTTCAGCTTGTCGCAACTCGAAAAAGTCTGGTCGGGAATATCTGTCAGCGAGTTGGAAAGTTTCAGGTGCTCTAGGTCGTTGCACCAACGACAAAGCAGAATTCCAATCTCTGTAACGCTGTCGGGCATTTCCAAGCTCCGCAGTTTGCTGTCCTCGAAAGCCCATCCTTCGATGCTGGTAACGCTGTCGGGGATATTGATATAATGAAGTTCTGAACTTATAAACGCTCCTTCGCCTATGATTTTTGTTGTCGGGGGAATTGTGTATTCTTTTTTGTGCGATTTTGGAGGAAAAGCCACAAGTTCCGTAAGGTCTTTGGTGAAAAGAGCCCCATCCACCAAGGTGAAATATGGATTGTTCTCGTCGATTTCGAAAGCCTCAATGCCGGAATGGGCAAAGGCGGTACCGTAGATTTCCTTTACAGAAGCGGGAATGCGAATGCTTTTCAGTGATTCGCAGTAAAAGAATGCGTAATCTTGTATAACTTCTATTGTATCAGGGAAAACCAAGTTTTTCAGTTTTGTGCATCCCTCTAAACCTCCTAAGCTTTTTGTGCTTTCTGGGAATACCACAGTGTGTAGCCTTTGCGAATTGCTTAATGCACTTCCGGTATCGTATTCATCTGTAATGCTTTTAATGCCTTGCGGGAGTATAATGGACTCTAACTGAGTGTAGAAGCCGAAGTCGGGCAATATATCGCCATCGGTAAAGACGGCCTCGCCCATATCAAGGTTGCGCAAAGGGTAGGCGTTTTTGTAGTCGGGAATACCCTCTTCATCTTCGTCGTCATAGTTTTTGTAGATAAGATCAACATCACACATATCGTCTAAAACGTTGTCGAAATCTTTTTTCCCGATATGTCCTGTAATTTTGAGGTTTACAACTTTTTTGCGCTGTTCTTTGGACAGCAATTTGTCCAAAGTGTTGGCTTTTTCAAGGTGAATTGTCAGGTTTTCTTGGTCCATATTTTTATTGTGTTGAAAAATTTATTCTTTGTGAAATTGTCACAATTTTAGTGCTCCACACGCTGGGTAAGCATCTCGGTAATGACTTTTGTGAACACACTGTTTGCCGAAAGTTCTTTTTCAAATAGTTTGAAAGCTTCGCCTACACTTTTTGTCAGAATCTCCACAGAAACAGTGGTGTCGCCTTCGATGATGTTGTGGGTGCGTTCTACTTTCTGTATTTCTGCGTTTTCCAATTTGTCAACGAGCATAAGCAGTATGGAACGCATTTCGTCCTCGTCGGGGGTTTTGCCTGTAGCTACTACGCGCACACCTATTTTCTTCATCTCCACATATTTGCGGGGACGCCTGTCCAAACGGTCGGTGATGGGTTTCAGTGCCAGATGTGTGCCCACGATGGCAACGGCGGCCATTCCGCCTTCGAAAAACATTCCGAAACCGCATAGCGAACCCACAGCTGCCGAGCACCAGATGGTGGCGGCGGTGTTCAGTCCGTGTATGTTGAAACCGTCGCGCATAATAACGCCGGCTCCCAAAAATCCTATTCCTGTAACTATCTGTGAAACAACGCGCAGTCGGTCGATGTTGCCTTGCTCCTCTCCGTACATTATCTCCGAAAGCAGTATAAAAACACAGGCACCCACCGAAACTAGGGCGTTGGTGGTAAGTCCGGCGCTGCGTTGCCTAATCTGCCGTTCCAAGCCTATGCCGGCTCCGAAAAGGAATGCAAGCACAAGGCGCAGTAAATACATCTCGTAATTCATAATATCAAGACATTAGTTGTTTTGCGGTTTCTATTGCCGAGGCTGTCAGCTTCTCCGACGAAAGCATCGTGGCTATCTCCTCAACACGCTGTTCCTCCGTCAGTTGCCGCATCGAGGTCTGTGTTGAGACTTCGTCGCTCTCCTTGTAAACCTTGAACTGTGTTTTGGCTTTGCCCGCCACCTGCGGCAGATGGGTAATGGCCACAACCTGAGTATTTTGCGACATCTTTTGCATTATGTTGGCCATCGCCACCGCTATGGTTCCCGACACTCCGGTGTCTATCTCGTCGAAAATGATGGTGGGCAATAGGTTCGTTTTGACTATCAATGACTTGAGTGCTAGCATAAGCCTCGAAAGCTCGCCTCCGGAAATCACCTTGCCCACATCGCGCAGCTCGCCGCCGCGGTTGGCGTTGAAAAGCAGCCGCACGGCGTCGGTGCCGTTGGAGAGCAGGTTTTCCGTCGGTGTCAGCTCCACCACTATCTGGGCGTCTTTCATCCCCAGTTCGGCGAGGGTGGGAAGCAGCTCGGACTCAATTTGTTGCGAGGTCTTGTGGCGTCGTTCCGACAGCACTCCGGCCATCTGCCGCAAACGGCTCTCGGTTTCGGAAATCTGTTTTTCCAGTTTGTTAATTCGTTCGTCCAAATCGGTAACTGCCAATAACTTGTCGCTGAGTTGCGACTTTATTTCCAACAGCTCCGCCACCGTGCTTACCGAATGTTTGCTCTGCAGGTTGTAGATGGTGTCGAGCCGTTGCGATACATATTGCTGACGCTCAAGGGAATAGGAAAGGTTTTCGTCCAAGCTCTCTATCTCCGAAAAAATGTCACGAAGTTCTATAATGCTCGAATCCAGCCTATTGTAAAGTTCTTCCACTTCGGGGTAGTACGACACAATCTTGGAAAGCTGGCTTTTGGCCGACTGCAGTCGTGCTATTGCCGCGTCGTCCTGCCGGTCGGCGGTTTCGAGCACCTCGCCGAAGGTCTGTTTTATGGTTTCGGTGTGGTTGAGCAGGTTGAGTTCCTGTTCCAGCTCTTCTTGCTCGTTTTCAGCGAGTTGGGCTTTGTCGAGTTCGTCGAAAAGGAACTGGTTGTAGTCCTTGTCGCGACGGTTTTGCTGTAGCTCGGCACGTAGTTGCGACAGCTCGTTTTTGGCCCGCACATACTCGCCATAAAGGGCAGAATACTCTTTTAGAAGCTCTTCGTTGCCGGCAAGTGTGTCCACAAAACGCATCTGGAAATCCGCGTTGAGCAACGTAAGTGTCTGGTTTTGGGAGTGGATATCTAGGACTTTCGTTCCGAAATCGCGCAGCTGCTGCAGCGAAACGGGTGTGTCGTTGATAAATGCCCTAGTCTTGGCTGTAGGCAGTATCTCGCGACGTATCAGCACGTTGTCGTCGTAGTCAAGGTCGTTGTCGTCGAAAAACTTTTTCAATTCCAGCGTTTCGATACCGAAAACCGCCTCTATCACGCATTTCCTGTTTTTGTCGGAAAGCACCTGTGTGTCAGCACGTTGTCCTGCCAAAAGTCCTAAGGCTCCGAGAATGATGGATTTTCCCGCTCCCGTTTCGCCGGTGATAGCCGTAAATCCCTCGTTGAAAGTTATTTGCAACGAGCGGATAAGTGCGTAGTTTTCTATACTCAGTTGTCGGAGCATGGGGGTGCGTTATTTGTTTTCGGCCATTTCCGCGTCGGGGTTCTGGCTAAGGATTTTTTCAAGAAGTTCTTCAGGGCTAAGTCCCAGATTATCCATGCTGATGCGTGCGTCGTCGGCCAAGGGGTCGTTGGGGTATTTGTCGATAAACTCCTGATAGGCCATACGTGCGTGTTCGAGGTCGCCGGCCACATTTTCGAGCACAAAGCCTTTGTAGAAGGCACAGACTGCAACGTCCTTGTAGTCAGGGTATTTGATTGTTACCGTGTCGAGGTATTGCAGTGCGAGGTCGGGACGGTGTATGTTGGCGGCTACCTGCGCGGCGCGGTGCAGATACATGGGTGCGAGGCTGTCGTCGGGGTGGTTGGTGGAAAAGGTTGTGTATAAGTCGATTAGACGGTTGCCAGTCTCTACGGAGAGTATGGTGTTCTGTATGTCGATGCTGTCCTCGTAGCGTGTGATGTTGTCGAGGTCGGCCTGACGGCTGTGTTTGGAGCTGCAGGCAAACAGCATGGCACCTGCGGCGAGTGCTATAACGATGTTTCTTATCTTCATTTTGATCTATTTTTTTGTTGCGAATTTCATACGGTAGTGGGTGCGTGTTTTGCCTGTAACTATGTCGTTGAGTTTGCGTTTCAGTAGTGTGCGTTTCAGCGGCGACAGCCGGTCCACAAACACTTTTCCATCAAGGTGGTCTATCTCGTGCTGGGCTATGCGTGCCAGCAGTGCGGTCATCTCCTCGGTCTGGGGTTGGAAATTGCGGTCGAAGTATTTCACCACCACTGTCTCGGGACGCAGCACGTCCTCGTGGATGTTGGGCACGCTCAGGCAGCCTTCGTTGTAGTATTGCATCTCGCCTTTGGCCTCCACTATTTCGGGATTTATCATGGTGCGTTCTATTGGGTCGCCGACGTATTCTTTCTTTTTCTCGTCGTATTCGCGATAGCCCATCACCACCAGCCTTATGGGCAGGTCTACCTGCGGAGCGGCAAGGCCCACGCCGTCGGCGGCGTACATGGTTTCAAACATATTGTCGATAAGCTGCTGAAGGTCAGGATAATCGGCGTCAATCGGTTGGGCGGTTTTTCTTAAGGTGGGATGCCCGAGTCCTATTATTGGCAAAATCATTTTGTGTTGTTTTTAAGGTCCATATATGATTGAAGTATCAGAGTGGCGCTCACGGTGTCGATAAGTGCCTTGTTCTGACGTTGTTTTTTGTGCAACCCTGAGTTCACGATGGCCTGCGAGGCTATTTTGGAGGTGAAACGCTCGTCGATGCGGGCTATCTCCTTGTCGGGAAAGGCTTTGCGCAGCTGTTTTACAAACGGCTCGATGTATTTTGCCGATTCCGACGGGGTGTTGTTCAGATGTTTCGGCTCGCCCACGACAAAGCATTCCACGTTTTCTTTGCTGCAATAGTCGGTCAGAAAAGCCATCAGTTTTGGCGTGTCAACAGTAGTAAGGGGCGTCGCAATAATCTGTAAATCATCGGTTACTGCGATTCCTGTGCGTTTCTGTCCGTAGTCTATAGCCAAAATTCGTGCCATCAATTTTTTTTGCAAAAATACGATTTTTATTTCATTTTTTCAATAGCCACGGGTTGCACTCTCGCTTCGAGCGACACCAGATAGAATCGGTTGTTGTTGAGACATAGGCATTTGCAGCGTGTACGACGCTTGTCAAGTTTCTTAAAAATGCGTCCACGGATAGAGAAAAAGCTGTTTTCGGCCAACGCCGAGAGCGGCACACCGTCGGCTTGTGCCGTTTCGCCTGCCATTTCACGGAAAGTGCGCTCGAGTTTGCGTTCCAAGCTCTTTCGCAGAGGCAGTTTGGAATAAAAGTCGCTGATAAGTCCCACTGTTTCAGTGGGAAAACAGTGCCTTTCGTTGAAGAAACGCAGATTTTTGGCGAAAGCCGCCTGAAACTCGTCGCCGTGAGGCTTGAGCCGTTTGCCGAATGCTACAAATACTTGGTAATGTGCTATTTCGTGAAGTATCACCCAAAGGAAGGTGTTCCGGTCGAGGTTGGCGTTGATGCTGATGCGGTGGCCGTGTCTCTTTAGCGGATTGGGAAAGGTGTAGTCGCCGAGCTTGGTCCTTCGGGGACGGCTTAGGACGAGCGAAATTTTGTTGTTGAACAGGAATTCGGCTACGTAAGGGAGTGCTGCTGGCGGCAGGTGTGGTGCAAGAGTGTCGCTATAGTCTTGCAAGGTCGCAGGTTTGGACATCGTTTTGTGTGTTGGGAGCGTAGCTGAAGGTGGGGCAGGTGTTGCAGCGCGATTTTCTGCGGCGGGTCATGTTCACGTCGCTTTTGCACGAAATCATTGTGCCGGCCAGAATTGCGGCAAGTAGCGCGATGGCTGTAATCCGTTTTATGTTTTGTCTTTTCATCGTTTCTACCATTTTGTGGTTACTTTACTGTGGCGGCCTGCCGCGTAATAGCGTGTGTCCCAGTATTTTTCGGACAGCTTGCTTATCGTAACCCCCTTCGACGAGGAGGCGTGGGCGAACATTCCGTCTTTTAGATATATACCAACGTGGGATATGGCAGATTTATTGTTTGAAAAGAAAACAACATCGCCTTCGCGCAACTGGCTGCGTTCTATCAGCGTCACATTTTTGGTGATGTCGGCCGCCACACGGTTGAGATTCACGTCGTAAACTTCGCTGAAAACGTTCTTCACAAAGCAGGAGCAGTCGATGCCCGACGACGAGCATCCGCCGTATTTGTAAGGGGTGCCGTACCATTTCTCTATCACTTTGTACAGCTTGGCGTTGTCCTTGTCGGTAACGGTGATGGGCATCTTGCCGCTCTTGGTACCGGTGGAGCTGTTGCCCTTTTTGGAAGTCTTTTTTGGAACCCGTTTGTATGTCTTGTGTCCGTCGAAATTTTCGGTTACCTCGAAATCCTCGTCCTCCAGATCGGCGGTGAAGAAATTGCGCAACGGAGTGCAGGAACTAATTGCCAGGCAGGCGCAAAAGGCATACACACAGAGTTTTAAGTTCTTTTTCATAATAGCTTGTCTCTTTGGTTACTTGTCTCGTTTTACGATGAAAATGTCCTCGTTGTCGCGTTTCATAAAGTAGTTCTCGCGCCCGAAACGCTCTATCTCATCGATGTCTCTTGTCATTTTTTGGTAGTTTATGCTATCGGTGCGGATATCTTTCTCAAGCTCAGTCTTTTGCTGTATCAAAAGGGCGTTCTGACTGCGCAACCGGTAGTAGGTCATAAAACCGTTGTTGTCTATTATGATGAAAAACAAAACGAATATTAGTGTGCAGATAACATATTTGTTACCCAACACTTTAAGGAATTTTTTTGTCTTTTTTTGCTCGGTCATAATTTTGCAAATTTATTGCAAAAAACCGATATTTCCGACTGCTTCCGTTTTGTTTTTTCCCCAGCCGGATGTGAATAAAGCTGCAAAGAGAATCGCTATTTCAAAAATCCGCTGTCTTTCAGGTATTTATACAGCTTTTCCGAAATGGCGATGTTGTCGGCTTTTGTGTAGCGTTTTTGGGTGAAAATCTGTGCGAGGTTTTCGGTGCCGTTCTGCTTTATCAAATCCTTGGTAAGCTGCAGGTTTTCCTTTTCGGCAAAGGCTTTGTTGATGTCGGCGGGAGTGTAGTCGCGATACTGCTCGTAATGCACCACGCTGTCGAGGGGCAGACGGTCCGATTCGGCAGGAGTCTCGTCGGGATAACCCATTGTTATTGTGGTGATTGGTACAACACCTTTCGGCAGTTTCAGGAATTCGGCAATTTCGGGGGCGCTGTAGAGCACTGTGCCGAGGTAGCAGATACCAAGTCCTTGAGCCTCAGCGGCTACGCAGATGTTTTGCGAAACTATGGTGGCGTCCACCGAGCCGGTCAATAGCCACAGCAGGTTGTCGTAGGCGGGGTCGGCGTTGCGTTGCAGACACCATTTGTCCCATCGGTTGATGTCGAGACACACGGTAATAACCGCGGCGGCGTTTGCCACCATCGGCTGGTTGAAATGAAACTTGGCGAGTTCTTTCTTCCGTTGGGCGTCGCGTGTAACTACAATGCTGTAAATCTGCATGTTGCCCGTGTTCGAGCCGCGCATTCCGGCTTCGAGTATCTGGTCGAGCAACTCCTGCTCTATGGGCTGGTCTTTGTATTTTCTCACCGAACGGTGGTTTTTGAGTAAGTTCAAAGTCTCGCTAATTGTCTGCATATCAATATTTTTTTATTTTACTGTTTGTTGAAAATGCTGTCGAACGGCACCCTGTTCACTATTGAACGGCCGAGGGTTATCTCGTCGGCGTACTCGAGGTTGTCGCCAATGGCCACGCCTCTTGCAAGTGTCGACACACTTACGGGAAACCGTTGCAGCTGCTTGTTAATGTAAAAGTTGGTGGTGTCGCCCTCCATGGTGGTGGGCAGTGCCAGAATTACTTCTTTAATTCCTTCTTTTTCAACACGTTCCAAAAGCTGGGCAATCGTCAAATCGTTGATGCCTATGCCGTCGATGGGGGAGATGACGCCGCCGAGGACGTGATAGACGCCGGTGAACTGCGCCGTATGCTCTATCGCCATCAGGCCTTGTATGTTCTCCACCACGCACACCACATCTTTCTGTCGTTTGGGGTTGGAGCAGATTTCGCATACATCGCTGTCGGAGATGCAGTGGCAGTGCTTGCAGAATTTGATTCCTTCGAGCATCTGATCTATGGCGGCAGACAGGGTGGCAGCGTCGTTTTTGTTCTGCCGGAGCAGGTGCAGTGCGAACCGCAACGCCGTTTGTTTGCCTACGCCGGGCAGTTTCGAGAACTCTTCTACTGTCCGCTCGAGCAGTTTCGAAGGTAGGGCTTCCATCTGTTAGTCGGCGTATTCAGCGATAAATTTCACCGAGTTGTGGATGTGGGTGTACATTATCTCGTCGTTGTTCACAAAATTCACGCATTTGCGGTATTTTGCCATCATGCCTTCCACAAAGGGCGACGATTTCAGCGGACGACGGAACTCCAGCGCCTGTGCGGCGTTGAACATCTCTATTGCCAGCACGCGTTCCACGTTCTGCATCACCTTGTAGCACTTGGTGGCGGCGTTGGCGCCCATGCTCACGTGGTCCTCCTGTCCCTGCGACGATTCGATGGAATCCACCGAGGCGGGGGTGCAGAGCTGTTTGGTCTGGCTAACTATCGATGCGGCAGTGTATTGAGGAATCATGAAACCGCTATTGAGGCCAGGGTTGGCAACCAAGAAATGAGGCAGACCGCGTTTGCCGGAAATCAGCTGGTAGGTGCGGCGTTCGGAGATGTTGCCCAGCTCGGCGGTGGCTATGGCCATGAAATCGAGCACCAAAGCAAGTGGCTGGCCGTGGAAATTGCCTGCCGAAACTACCATGTCCTCGTCGGGGAAGACGGTGGGGTTGTCGGTGGCGCTGTTTATCTCGGTCTCTATCACCGAAGCCACATAGGCGAGGCTGTCCTTGCTGGCACCGTGTACCTGCGGTATGCAACGGAACGAGTAGGGGTCTTGCACGTGCTCTTTGTGGCGTTTTATTATCTCACTGCCTTCCAGATATTTACGCATGTTGCGTGCGGTGGCCAGCTGTCCGTTGTGGGGACGTACCAGATGTACCTCGTCGCAGAACGGCTCAATGCGTCCGTCGAAGGCGTCGAGCGAAACGGCGGCAACTTTGTCGGCCATCTGTGCCAGATGCTGTGCCTTGAGGATGCACCAAGTGCCGAAGGAGCTCATAAACTGTGTGCCGTTGAGCAGTGCCAAGCCTTCTTTCGACTGCAGTTCGATGGGCTGCCAGCCGAATTTGGCGTTGACCTCGGCGGCGGGCATGCGTTTGCCTTGGTAATATACTTCGCCTAAGCCAAGAATTGGCAGGCACATGTGTGCCAAAGGTGCCAAGTCGCCGCTAGCACCTAGCGAACCTTGTTGATACACAACGGGATATACATCGTTATTGAAGAAATCCACAAGTCTTTGAACGGTCTGCAGCTGCACGCCCGAATGACCGTACGAGAGCGACTGGATTTTCATCAGCAGCATCAGTTTAACGATGTTCTGGGGCACCTCTTCGCCCACGCCGCAAGCGTGTGACATTACGAGGTTTTTCTGCAGTTGCGACAGCTCCTCGCGACTTACCGAGATGTTGCACAGCGAGCCGAAACCGGTGGTTACTCCGTAGATGGGCTCTTTTTGGTTTTCCATCTTGCGGTCCAGATAGTTACGGCATTTTTCGATTCTGTCTATGGCATCTTGCGAAAGATCGATCTTCATGCCGTTGTCGATAATTTCTTTAACTCGCTGTAAAGTAAGTCTTTCGGAACTGATTTTGTGTATCATAATGGTCTGTTTTTAGTTTTCCTGATTGTTTTTGTAATTTGCTTTGTCGATGATATTTATCTCTTCGTAGTTGATTCCGGATTTCGATGATTTCACGCTTATGACGTACTTTTTGTACATAAAGCTGAAGCCGTCGGCGACGGAGACGTTGGAGGGGTGTGTGAATTTCTCGAGCAGCTTATCTACAACGCTGATATTGTTGTCGTTGCTCACCCACACTATGCTTGTGCCGAACTGTTGCGATTTGCCGAAAACCATCTTGGATTTATCCAAAGTGCCTTTGGTGTAGATGTTTTCCTCGATGGTGAAGTCGAAACTGCGCATAACGCTGTCGAAAGCTAACGAGTCCATGTCGCAGTAGCGCATCAGCTTGTCCATCGTAAGGGTGGGGAAGGTGTATCCGTTCGACTGGAAAGTGGCGTCGTTTTTCTGTGCCACCACGGCAATGGTTGTGGCAAGGCACAGCAGCAGTGCGGCAAGGGCTTTCTTGGCAATAGTCGTCATAGGCTTAAAACTGAACAACGGCAGAATAATCCGCCGTTGTTTTTGTGTTCGTTTTCGGGTTGTTATTTGGCTTCGGCCAAAGCAGCTTGTGTGCGTTCCACGATGTTGGAGTCGACCAAAATACGGCCGCAATGTTCGCAAACGATGATTTTGCGGTGCATCTTAATCTCCATCTGGCGTTGGAAAGGAATCTGGCTGAAGCAGCCGCCACAGGCTTCGCGTTCCACGGAAACCACGGCCAGGCCGTTGCGGGCGGCATTGCGTATGCGTTTGTAGGCTGTCAGGTAGCGCTCGTCGATGAGTTTTTCCTGCTCCTGCGATTTCTGGATGAGCACTTTTTCTTCGCGTTCGGCCTCGCTGGTGATCTCTTCCAGCTCCTGTTTTTTCAGCTGAAGGTCGCCTTTGCGGGTTTCCAGAAGGTTTTTGGCAATTTCGATGTGTTGGTTTTTCTCTTTGATGGCGGCTTTCAGCTCTTTCATCTTACGTTCGCAAAGCTGGATTTCAAGTCCTTGATATTCAATTTCTTTGTTCAAAGATTCAAACTCACGGTTGTTGCGGACGTTGTCCTGCTGTTTGGTGTATTTTTCGATGGCTGCCTTGTGTGTCTCGATGGCTGCCTTGTGCTCGTTGATGGCGTTCTCGCTTGCGCTGATTTCCGATTTGAAGTTGTTGATACGTGTCTCCAGTCCGACAATCTCGTCCTCAAGGTCTTGCACTTCGAGGGGGAGTTCGCCTCTGGTGATACGGATTTTATCGATCTGCGTGTCAATGCTTTGCAGGGTATATAATGCCAGCAGTCGTTTTTCTACAACAATATCAACATCTTGCTGTTTTACAAATTCGTCAACCACAGAAGTTTCGGCCTGTGATTTTGTGGTTTTAGTTCTTTTTGCCATATATCGATATATTTTTAATTTTCAATTACATATAGCCAACAAAGTTGGTTTCCGTCTTTGCAATTCGGATGGCAAATATACGAAAATTTTCCGATAATTTGTCATAAAAAAATTCTTTTGCAAATTGTTCGCTTTCGTAATGCCCTATGTCGGCCACCACGATACGTCCCGCAGCCTTCTGGAAATCGTGGTATTTGAGGTCGCCGGTGAGGTAGATGTCGGCGTTTTGCCCCACAGCCGTTCCGATAAATTCCGCTCCAGCGCCTCCGCACAGCGCCACGGTGCGCACAGTCTTGCGACAAAGCTCCGAATGACGCACCACGGGAATTCCTACAGTTTGTTTTACTTTGTTGATAAATTCCTCTATATCAACATCTTCCGACAACTCTCCAATCATTCCCAAACCCACATCGGGATTGGTGTTGGAAAGCGGTATAAGGCTATAGGCGGGCGTCTCGTATGGGTGGCTTGACAGCAGTGCCGCCACGATTTTGCCTTCGAAGGCCTTGGGATAAACCATCTCGATACGCTCCTCGGCGGTGGCGGTGTCGTTGCCAACCGTTCCGATAAAGGGATTGGCACCCTGCAAAGGCTCGAAAGTGCCGGTGCCGTCGACGGAGTACGAGCAATGACGGTAGTTGCCGATGTTGCCCGCACCGGCGGCGAAGAGGGCGTCTTTCAGTTGTTGCGACTGCTCTTTGGGACAATACACCACCAACTGTTTCAACGAGTCGGATTCGGGGGCGAGGACACGCAAATTACTCAATCCCAGACGCTTTGCCAGCTGTGCGCTTACGCCGTCGCTGAGTTTGTCGAGACTGGTGTGCGCCGAATACACGGCTATGCCGTTGCGTATCAGCTTGTAGATAACGCGTCCCGCAGGACTGTCGGCGTCGATACGCTTTAGGCCCATGAAAATAAATGGGTGATGGGTTACGATAAGGTTGCTATGGGTTTCCACAGCTTCGTCAACCACGGCCTCGGTGAGGTCGAGGGAGATGAGCACGCCGGTGACTTCGGCGGAGGTGTCGCCGACCTGCAGTCCGCAATTGTCGTAACTCTCCTGATAACCAGCGGGAATGAGTTGGTCGAGGTATTTTACAACGTCGAGTATCTTCATATCTTTCAATGTTTTACGTATTCCAAATTTTCCAAGCCTCTTCGGCCTGTCGGTGGAGCATCTCAAGTCCGTTCTTCACCGTGGCTCCGCGTTTGGCACACTCTTTCGTGAAATGAGTCTCCAACGGATTGTAAACCAAATCCATGCAGAAATGGTCGGGGGTGATACCGCTGTAGGGAATTTCCACTTCGCCGCCACTGCCAAGGGTTCCGAGTGGTGTGGCGTTGACAATCAGTGTGTTGCGTGCCACAATCCGCTCGGTGAGCTGCTCGTAGCCTATTATGTTGTAGCCATTTTTGCCACGACTGACGTAAGTTACCGACAGTCCGTGCTTTAGCAGGACGTATGCAACCGCTTTCGCCGCTCCGCCGGTGCCAAGCACAAGGGCGTTGCTATGCTTCGACAGATAAGGTTTTACACTTTTCTCAAAGCCGATTGCGTCGGTGTTGTAGCCTTCGGCAAAGAGACGCGAATCCAAATGTCGAAATTTCAGAGTGTTGACGGCACCTATCGCCTTCGCTTCATCGGAAAGGGAGCCCAAAAGGGGAATCACAGTCTCTTTGAAAGGAATGGTAACATTCAGTCCGTCAAGATGTTGCTCTTTGGCAAGCGGCAAAATCATCTCCGCCGACGGCAGTTCGTAGTTGTCGTAGCGGGCCGGCCGTACATATATATTATGGTATTCCTGCTCGAAATAGGCTTTTGAGAAAGAATAGTCGAGTCGTTTCCCGACCAAACCGAAACGTTTTGTATCTTTTTTTGCCTCAATCATTTACAGATAAACGGATTGAGGAGTTGTTTTATTTCGTCGGTTTTCTGAGCCAGAAGCTCGTCGGTGTCGGCTTCGAGTATCAGTCGCAGGTAAGGCTCTGTGTTTGAGGGACGTATGTTGAACCACCAGTGGGGGTATTCCACACGGTAGCCGTCGAAATCGAGGAAACGGGTGGGCTTTTCGGCGTCGCAGAAATGGTTTTTCACCATCTCCATGGCTTCGGCCTTTTTGTCGATGGTGAAATTTATTTCGCCGGAGTTTTTGTAGCGGGCTATCTTGCCCATCACCTGCGAGAAGCTCTCGCCCTTGCGGTGATGCTCGGCTATTATGCTGAGTATCAGCAATGAAGCCATTATTCCGCTGTCGCTGTAATAGAAATCGCGGAAATAGTAGTGTCCTGCCAGCTCACCGCCGAACAGTCCGTCTATTTCGTGCAGTTTCTTGGCTGCATAGGCTCGTCCCACGCGCCAGATGCATGGCTCGCCGCCAAGTTCGTCGATAAGCTCGGCCACGGCTTTGGAGGTGCGTATGTCCTGCAGCACCTTGGGGCGACTGCCGTCGTTTTTCAGGAAATGCGTTGCCAAAAGGCCTATCATCAGGTCGGGCGACACGAATTGGGCATTTTCGTCGACGAACATCACGCGGTCGGCGTCGCCGTCGTAGATAACGCCTATGTCGGCATGAGTCTCGCGCACTTTCTGCTTCAAAGCCACTATGTTGGCGGGTTCCAGCGGGTTGGGCTCGTGGCAGGGGAAGGTGCCGTCGATGTTGTCGGCAAGGTATATGACGCTGTCGGGCAGGAGCTGTTTCACAAAGAGGTTGGCCATGCCGTTGGAGCAGTCCACCACCATTTTGAGTCCGCTCAAATCGCCGAGGTACTGGCGTTGGAAATCGAGATACTCTTTTTTCAGCATCGAGCCGCAGTCGCGCACCGAGCCTTTAGTGGCCACTGGTACGGGAGTCTCGTTCTCCACCCAATGTTCCAGCTTGTTGAGTCCGGTGTCGTAGCCCACGGGGGCGGCCTCCTTGGCCGAGATTTTCAAACCGTTGTGGTTCTTGGGGTTATGCGAGGCGGTTATCATCACCGAGGTCTCGTAGCCCTGACGTGCTGTAATCCAATACACGAAAGGCGTTGTGGCGAGGTCGTAGAAATCCACGTTGGCGCCGCTGTCGGTGATGCCCTGTAGCAGGGTTTCGGCTATTTCGGGCGAGGAGATACGTGCGTCGCGGCCCACGGCAATGGTCTTGGCTCCGAACAGTCGGGGCAGGAAATAGCCTATGCGGTAAACGGCATCACGGTCGAAATCCACGCCATACACGCCACGTATGTCGTAGGCTTTGAATGCTTTCATAGTCAGTGGTTTATGTCGCCCAACGAGCGACGGTTTTTATTTCTTTTCTTCGGTGTTCTCGGCAGCCTCTTCGGCGGGTTCCTCGTCGGCTTTCTCGTCAACCAGGTCCTTGCTGAGCAGCAGGTTGTACCAAGCGATGGCTTTCTTAACGTCGGAAGCGTGGACCCTTTCGGTGTCGATGTTGGGGAGCACTTCGCCGAAATAGGCGAACAGAGCGTCTTTGGAGGCGTTCTTTACGTCGTCGGCCACAGGCTGGTGGTTTTCTTTCACATACATATTGGCGAAGACCTTGCGCAAGGGGTAGTCTTCGTCGGTGGTGAACATGCTTATCTCGTTCAGAGAGCTGATTCTGTCGCTTTGGAATACGGGTTGACGTTTGCCGTCGATGAGCGATTCGACAATGGCGCCGGTTTTGGTGCGCGAAACGAGTTTGTAAAGGCCCGGTTTTCCGGAAATTGCCAATATTTTACTTAAGTCCATTTGTGTTGTTTTTTTAGTTTACAGATTGTTAAAACGCAGTTTTGCCGAAAAAATTATGTGGTGAAGTCATTTTTTAGAAAAAAAAGATATATGCCAGCTGTTTGGTGGACATGTCTTACAGCTGTAATAAAAAGTGGGATAGGTATTTGAGAAGAAACTATTTTTTTAGATAACCGATTTTTGCACCGATTTTTATGAAAATATTTCCGAAGGGCAGTGTCCCGTTTGTTCGGCTTGATTCATCGAAGTAAGTCCATTCCTTGTATGGCTTGTACAATCTGTCCACTGGCATGATGTATCTCTCGTATCCTGCGCTTATTTCGAAATGATATATTGAAATACCGATACTCGTGGAAAAATAGGGAGCTCCGAACCATTCATCGGTCCATTCTCTGAGGCATAAGTTATATCCTCCTTCAATCTCTAAAAAAGGCACAATTTTTTCATTGATTGGATAGGTGATTTTTGTTATTCCGAATGCGGAAAAATGCCATTGGGGAATTTTGTCGTAATATTCTTTGAAGGTTGTATCAAACATCTCATAACCTTTTTCGGCTATGTTGTCTGGAAATAGAGTCGTTCCCAATCCGGCACCAATAAATACATAATCACTAAATTGAGGACCTATTGCTACTTTCAATGGTTTTATTGAATATAGAGAATGTTTTTTGTTGTAGGATACTGAACTTTCAATATATGCGTGAAATGTAGTGCCTGAGATATATGGCCGTTCACCATTATTGCGTTTTTCTTTTTTCTTGTTTTGCTCAATATCCTCTTCTGGTTCTATATCGCTTTCATAAATAACGGATTTCACATCCTTGGTGGAGATTGTGATAATTGGTGAGTTGGGTTTTCCGTACACTTTGTATCGTATCACGCTTGGTGATACATCGATTATTTCAGCCTGTATATGGCGTGAATCCTTTGTTACAATCACATCCTGTGAATATGCGGCCATACAGAGACATATAAAGAATAAAATAGCAACAATCCGTTGTATTTTTCTCATCTAATATACTTTTTGTATAATAATTATTAAGTTCAATGGTTGATGTTTGTCCATGAAGTTTTAATATATACGATACAATGAAATTTTTGTTGCAAAAATATTTAATGCAACGAGTGATATAATGTGAGAGTGTCGGTAGAGGATGTGTGTTTTACAGTTTCCCCGCCTTGTATTTGTCGTAAAACTCTTTTGGAGAAAGACCTTCCAGCTCGGGACAGCGCCAAGTGTAGTTGCGTATCACCTTGTCCTGCATATACATGGGTTCCACCTCCTGTCCGCAACAGATGTTGTGGATTATCACATCGTCCTCAACAAGGATTCCGATGTGCAGCTGTCCGTTGCCGAGATTCCAGACTACGATGTTGCCTTTGCGGTACTTGCCCTCTTTGTCGTTGCGCAATTGTTTCACCTCGTCGAAATATGCCATCAGGTTTCTCACCCTGCGGTGGTCGATGTTGGTGTTGGTGGGCTGTTTCTTGGCTTTGCGGAACTCGTAAATGCTTTTCTGCAAATCCCAGTTGAAAGCCTTTCGGAAAGCCCTGACAACTACGTCGGTGCAGACTCCGATTTTTGGCGGTACATCACCGTTGGGGTAGGGAATTTGTCGGTACGAAGGGTCGTAAACAACTGTGTTGTCGGCAAGATTCTTTGCGCTGTCGGCCAGGATGTTAGGAGCCTGCCAGCATTTGACGTTGGACGGAAGTTGGGCAAAAGTGTTGCCAAAACTCACAACCATTCCGAACAAAACGATTGTAACGATTTTTCTCATAAAGTATTATCAATTAAAGGTTTGTGAAAGCGTTTTCAGCTTCTTTCAGATATTGCCGGCTTTCGGGACCGAGGTTGAAAAGCAAGTCGAGGACTCCCACCTCGCCCGCAAAGCCGTATCTTTCTTCGAAAACCTGAGGGTAGGGGGGGAGGTCGATTTTCTCTTTTGCCTTGGGTGAGAAGATATTGCGGTAGTCGTCCGTAGCCTCGGCAGACGAGATGAAGTCGGTGGTAAGGCTTGTGGAAGTGCTGATTTTCAGTTTCTTGATAAGGAACTGAAGGATGTCCATATTTAAGTCGAGCAGGAAGGTGTGGCCGCCGAAGATGAGTTTGTGGATGTCGTCGGCGTAGTATTGGAAGTAGGGCGAGGCGTTGTATGCCGACTCTATGGCACGCCAGTGCTGCACAGGCCAATTCTCTTTGCGACAGATGGTTATGTCTTTGGTAAGCGTGTGGTTGCCGTTGGGCTTGGTCACATTCACCGTGAGTGGCAGAAGTCCGTTGGCGGTGTTTATTATTGTTCGGTTGCGGTAGGTCTGTTTGGGGTAGGTCTCGCAGGCTTCAATCTGCACATCGGCAAAGCCCGCAAAGGCCGCCATATAAGCCACGGAGGGGAAATATGCAGTGCTGAAAAGTGCCATGCTATTTGCCTATGGATATGGAAACCAGACGGTTGTCGGCAAAGAAAAGGTCGATGTTGCCTTCGCCGAAGGAGACGCGGCGTTCGCCCCAAGCCTCCGTCTCAATGTCCTGTTCGTAGTACTTGTTGGCCACGAGCAGACTCACCACCTCGCGTTCTGAGCGACCTAAAATCTTCTCTCCGAAGAGCGTTGCGTTGGCATTGTATATGTCGATGCAGTTCAGCGTTTTGTCATCGCCCTCGAAGAAAAAAGTCATCTCCAGCTCGTCGTAGTGCGCTACTTTCAGGGCTTCGCCGAAACCGTTGTCAATGTCCTCGTATTCAGTGGGTTGTCCCAAAAGGGTTTCGGTCTCGGCGGTGGTCATTCCGAAACGCACGCCGCCAATACCTTGTTTTATAAGTATTTCCAAATCCATAAGGTGCTTTTTTGTGGTGAAATGTAAAGTTATAACGCAGGCTTTGCGTTAAAATTGTGCAAAGTGGCTTTTTTAACTTTTTGTTTGTTAAAAAGCGGCTCCGTCATACTCTACTTCGGTGAGAAACAATGCTTTAGCTGGTAGCGAGGTACCGGCGCTACAGCGGTCCTTGCTGTCGATGATGCGTTGCAGGTCGTCAAGGGTGGTCTTGCCGCGTCCCACGTCGATAAGCGTTCCTGCTATAGCCCGCACCATATTGCGCAGAAAGCGGTTGGCTTTGATGGTGAAGACCAGCTCGTCGCCTGTGCGTTCCCAATGGGCGTACGTCACGTTGCAGATGTTGGTGGCGGTCTGGGTGTGCAGTTTGGAGAAGGAGGTGAAGTCGTGCTCGCCCAGCAGCATCTCGGCGGCGGTGTTCATCAATTTTTCGTCGAGGGCCACATACACGCGGTGCGTGAAATCTTTGCCGAAAGGCTGTTTCTGCTCCGACACGTGGTATTGGTATGTTCGTGCCGTGGCGCTGAAACGGGCGTGCAGGTCGTCGGGAACCGGGAAAATACCGAAAATCAGTATCTCTTCGGGCAGGAAGGCGTTAAGTTTGAAGGTGAGTTGCTTGAGCTGCGCTTCGTCGAATTTCTGCGGGGTGTCGAAATGAGCGTAGAAATCTTTGGCGTGGACACCAGTATCGGTGCGGCCGCAGCCTACTATGTTGAGCTCTTCGCCGCACAGTTTGCCGAGGGCGTACTCCAGAGTCTGTTGCACACTGTCGGCGTTGGGCTGTATCTGCCAGCCGTGGAATGGGGTGCCGTTGTATGCAAGATGCATGAAATAGCGCATGGCGAAATGCTTTTGCGTCAGCTCGATTTACGGAAATAGTAGGTGATGGTGCCTGTTTGCAGCTCGGTGGCGTTGGGGTCGGGGCTGAATTTGGATTTAAGAGCTGCGTTCTCGGCCTGTCGTTTCAGTGCGGCGTCGGTGATGGTAGAGTTGGCCGTGGCTTCGGCGCGGGTAACAATGCCGTCGCGGTTAACCCATATTTTCACCACCACGTTACCTTGCTGGTTGGAGTTGTAGCTGGGTTCGGGCAGTGCTTTGGCGGTACGTCCTTTCAGCGACCATCCTGTGCCGCCTTTGCCGGGGATTCCGTCGTAGCGGTTGCTGTTGGGGTCGCCGCCGGCCTTGCCTTGATTGCCGGGACCGTAGGTGGCTCCTTGGCTGCCGCCCTGTTGGTTGGTCTTTTTACTGCCCGGGAACAGGGCTTTTTTGTTTATATCGGGTTGTTTGTTGGTAGGCTCGGGGGTGGGTTCCACCTTGGTTTCCTTGGTCTCTTTCTGTTTTTCTTTCTTTGTAAGGGAGACGCTTTCCTGTGTTTTTTGAGTGCTGATGTTTTCGGCCACTGTCTGCGGATGTGGGGGAGTGGTAGGGTGCGGTGTTGGGTTCTCGGTAGGTTCGGGTTCTGGGTTGTTGCCGAAACCGAAGTCGTTGTCGCCAAGGTTCACCTCAACGCCGCGTTCTTCGGGAGGTGGGTTTAGTTTTGTTGTAAACTCCAAAAGTGCGCAAACACCTATCAGCAGAGCTATGGGCAGTATTGTGCCAATAGCGGCTTTGATTTGGTCTTGACGATTTTCTTTAGGAGCTTGCATTAGTCTAAGGAATTATTGTTTTTGTGGGCTTGTGGCCAATATCACTTTGTGTTGCGATCCTGTGCGTTCATTGATGGCATTTACGGCGTCTATCACATTAACGACATACTGTACGGGCACCGTTTTGTCGGAGCGTAGCACCACACAGGCGTCTTGAGTCTCGCTGCCTTGGATACTCTCGATGATGCCATTTTCTATCATAGGTTCGAGGCTCTCAATAGAGGCGGGCTCTTCGCCAACGTAGAATTCAAAATTTTCGTTGATATATACGGTAACGTTCTGTTTGGCCATCGTTTTGCTGTTGCTCTCGGGCAGAAGCAGTTTCACGGCGTTGGGACTTATCAGCGTTGATGTTATCATAAAGAAAATCAACAGCAGGAACACGAGGTCCGACATTGTGGAGCTGTTCGACTCAATCCGTATTTGGTTCTGACTGCGTATCATAATCTGTTTGATTAAGGTTTGAAAGTCAAAAACTTACTGTTCGGGTTCGTTGAGCAGGTCCATAAATTCGATGGTGCGAGCCTCGAGTTGGAACACCACGTTGTTGATGCGGCTTACCAGCAGTGTGTAAAGGAAATAGGCTATGATGCCGACGATAAGACCGCCCACGGTTGTTACCATGGCTTCGTAGATGCCGCTTGAAAGAAGCTCTATGTCGATGTTGTTGCCGGCTTTAGACATATCAATAAAGGCGGTAATCATACCAGTCACGGTGCCGAGGAAGCCTATCATGGGTCCGAGGCTGGCCACGGTGGCTATCAGCGACACGCGTTTTTCGAGGTCCGACACCTCCAGACGTCCCACGTTCTCGATGGAAGTCTGTATGTCGCCCAGCGGACGGCCGAGGCGCGAAAGTCCCGAGTCCACCATGCGTGCTATGGGCGAGTTGGTGGATTTAGCGAGAGCACGTGCACCGTCAACATCGCCTTGGTGTATGTAGCTGCGTATGTTGCTCATAAACTGTGCCGAATCCGACTTCAGTGTGCGGTTCAGTGTTAGGTAACGCTCAATAAAGATGTATATGCACAGAGCCAGAAGTATCAGCAATACCAACATTATCCATCCGCCTTTAAAAGCCAAATCAAGGACGGACATTGTTGTGTCTTTATCAATACCGCCATCCCCAATTTGGGATGATGCCTGTGTGACGGACTCTTCTATTCCATTGATTAACAATAAAATACCTTTAAACATATTTTTTCTATTTTTTTTGCAAAAATAACGTTTCTTTCGTCGTTGTAACGTGCGGGTGTCCGAATTATTTCAACAGCAATATGTTAGTTTTGTGGATGATTCGTATCCTTCATATTAATATTTGTAACAAATATTGTTTTATCCGTAAAAAGTTCGTAACTTTGCAAAACATTTGTTACAGTTATAAACTTTACACATAGTAATAAAAATGATGAAAAGAATAATAATATCGCTGCTGCTGTTTTTTGTATTTACGATTCCGTTTGTCGGTTGTGCGCAATATGGCGATGGAGTAAAGAATGACCCATCCAGAGAGCAGTTTGTCAGGCAGTTGGGTTCAATGTATGAAACTAATATCATAGATTTCTTCCCTGACGATTGTTTTAACTTGTCTTCAGAAAACGAATGGGGTTCATATTATTCATCATCGTGGGACGATTCAAATGAAAGCAAATTTCGATGTTGTGCATATTATTCAAAAAAAGTGTCGACAGTAACGATGGATAGTTTGGAGGCTCTTAATTATATAGAGAGATTAAAATACGATGAAACAACATTTACAATAGATGTGCCATATATGAGACATGCAGAATCGTATCGTAACACAATGAAAGATTCGCTTCAGATTCCTGTAGCCAATATGCACTATGCATTTTTTAAACTTGGCAAATACAAAGACACGCTGATTATTGATAATGGACAATATATAGACAATAGAGAGATACTGCCAGAAGACCTTATTGTTTACGTGTTCGAAGCTCGTAATGGTAATTTTTGGAAGAATAAAAAGAAGGCATTAGAAGAGCAAAGACCTGTATTGTCGGACCATTGGAAACATGGCTATGCAAAAGGTATTGCTGTGTCACGAAATGTGTCTCGTGTTTGTTGGTGGGCTATGGCTTGGTGACACGTTTTTTTACATAATTATCGTAATCTTTTTTTTTTGTTTTGTGAACAACTTTTGAATAGCCGTAAAAAAAATTTGTTTTTTCCGTAAAAAGTTCGTAACTTTGCAAATTCCATTGAAAAGTATATAGTATTAGTAATCACCATTATACAAAAAAAATAAGATGAATATAACAAGAGAAAATGTAAGTGATCTTGAACTTTTGATAAAAGTTGACATCAACGAAGCCGACTACAGCGAAAAAGTTACCAAAACCCTCAAAGAGTACCGCCAGAAGGCCAATATCCCCGGATTTAGAAAAGGTATGGCTCCTATGGGACTGATAAACAGACAGTACAAAGGCGCTGTTGTGGCCGACACCGTTCAGAACACCCTCAACGACGCTCTCTACAAATACATCACCGACGAGAAACTCGACCTCATCGGACTGCCCATCTCCAACAACGAAAAGACCGGCACGCTGGATTTCGACCACCAGACCGATTTCACTTTCTATTTCGACGCCGCATTCTTCCCCAAGATGAACATCGAATGGGACAAAATCGACGCTAAACTGTATCAGGTGAAAGTGGCCGCCAAGGACGTGGAAGAACAGATTGAGTCGGCCTGCCGCAACTACGGTAAATTCGAAGTCCCTGCCGAAATCACCAACGACAGCGACGCCATATACGGCCGCTATGTGGAACTGGTGAAAGGCGAGAAGAAAGAGGGCGAGAACGAAAAATATCTCACCTTCGAAGTGGGCAAAATCAAAGACGAAGAGATCAAGCAATCCTTCATGGGCAAGAAAGCCAACGACGTGGTTAAGCTGAACGTAAGCAAGGCCTTCGCAGCCGCCGACATCGAGCAGATTTTCCATCTGGCTCCCGCCGACGCCAAGAAATACAAAGCCGAGATAGAACTCACAATCAGCAGTCTGGCGCACATCACTCCGCACGAGATGAACAAAGAACTGTACGAAAAGATGTACCCGGGTGCCGGCATCACCACCGCCGATCAGTTCAAAAAAGCTATCAAGAAAGACATCGAGGAGAGCTACGCCCGCCAGTGCGATATAATGTACGTGAACGATGTTGAGAAATGGCTTCTCGACAATTTCGGTACCGAGCTGCCCACCAATTTCCTGCAGCGCTACATTGCCGACAGAGGCGAGAAAGACCAGACTTTCGAAGAGGTTGTAAGCAACTGGGAAACCAAGTACCTGCCCTCCATCAAAGTGGAGATACTTGAAGAGAACCTCGCCAAAGAAGGCAATATCACTCCTTCGCACGCCGACGTGGTGAAAGAGGTGTCGAACATACTGAAACAACGCGACATAAAGAAAGAAGAGGAGAGCGACGAGGATTATGAGAAACGTATCTCTGAGATGGCCGAAACCATCGCCAAAGACCGTCAGAACGTGGAACAGATCTACGGCCGTCTGCGCGGTGAGATGATGTTCAAACTCTTCAGCGAAAAGGCTAAACCCGAGACCGAGAAAATCACCATCAAGGAATTTGTGGAGAAAGCCCGCGGCTAAGTTTGCAGAACAAAAAAACAGCATAATGGCGGATTGTAAGACGGTCCGCCTTTTTTTTGTGCTAAAAAACGGCTCGATATTCGGAAAATCCAAATAAAAAACGTATATTTGCAGTTCCTTTCGTAGTTGAAACGAAGGCTGAAAAGAGATATAAAACATTAAAAAATAAACAATTATAAAAATGAAAAGAGTAGCACTCACCATCGCATTGCTGTTTGGCGCACTGTGCGTAAGCGCCCAGCAGAACATTGTAGTAACAAAACCTGCCGGTCCGCAGGAGATGCCTGGCATTTATCGTCCGAACTCCGTTCCGGCAACGAGTGTTGTGGCATTGCCCGAATACAACACCCCGGCATATCAGAGCACAAACATCGGCAGACCTTTCACCAAATCGGCCACCATGGACTATAAGCGTATGCTTGCCCCCGGCGAATCGGTGATATTGGCAGTGGAAAATGATACAGTTACCGACGACAGCACACATATCCAACTCTCGTCGACGATTGAGGAAGCCATATCCAAAGTGCCTTTATGGATGCAGTACGACCTGCGTTTCAAATTCCGCCGTATGACCTCCACCTATCAGACACGTATGGTGCAAATGATAAACACCACCCCAAAGAAGTACTTGGACGAAGTGGCGTTCCAGCTCACCTACCTTCCCGCCGAGGTCCTCACACACACGGCTTTCAACCAGGCCAACGACTGGAATTACTTGCTTACAAACGCTGAATTGATTTACGCCCATGCCGACTCGCTGAAATACGTGCGTATCAAAGAATACGGCGACACTAATACCAAAGACTGGTACACCACCACCGAATATAAGATAAAACAAGGATCCAGCTATATTTGGCGCGAGGTGGACCGCTACTATTATTATATGTTCATCGTAATGCCCAAACTTTACGACGAGGCATTGGTGGTAAGAGACCTTACCTCCTACACTCAGCAGCGCACATGGGGCTATTTCTGGCGCGATTTCCTTTGGAACAACCCCAGTTCGGCGCACAACTATAAAAACGTGAATATGTGTGGCTATCCCATGTTGCCTTCGGGTAATCGCGACAGTGTTTGTATCGACACTATACACCGTTTGGGACAACTGATGCAGATGCCCGAATACCTATGGGATGAGAGACCGACATACTGGTATTTCAACCGTAGCTACAGTGCAAGCCAGAGTGCCCTCGACGTGCTCGGCAATTGGTGTTCGCGTTGCATACCTTGGGATATCACCTCTACCAGCCAGCTGCGTCCCTCGCAGCCCAACCAGATAGCCATGCAGCATATCGGCAACTGCCACGAGGACGCAATACTTGTAACATCGGCAGCACGTACAGCGCTGATACCCTGCATGCACATCTCCGACAACTGCGACGACCACGTGTGGGCTGCCATCCACGACGGTGGCGACAGCGTATGGCATCACTATGAATTCTTCCGCGGAGGCCTTTCTTCGGGACGTGGTTCCTTCTGGGGAATGACCAATATGATGAAAGACGGCAGCTACGGATGGGAAAGCTCATATGTGTATGGCGATGTGCCCGACGGCAACGTTATCAACGTATCTAAAACCTACTCCGACGACACAGCCGCTTGTCGTCTGAAATTAACTATCAAAGGTCGCGATGGCAAACCCGTCGATGGTGCAAGAATCAATCTGTATTCTACAAACTATCAGTACAGCACATCCAACCCATCCATATTGAGTGCCGGCTATGTTTGGACCGATGCCCAGGGCCAGGTAGATTTAGTTGTGGGTTCGGGCAACAAATATTACATGAAAGTCTATCACCCCAAGTTTGGATCATTCCCTTCAACATCAGGACAGGTTTATCTGATTTATGCAACTATGAATACTGTGGGTGGACGTACATACTCTAAAGTTTATACTTTCGACACCACACTCACACCTCGTCGCAACAATGTGACCTACGACCAGACTGAATATCCCGCCACAAAGAGCCTTAGCCTTGTGGCCAAGGCCGCCAATGTTAACACAGACGTGCGTCCCAACGACTGTCAGGGAGGACGTTTCTTCAACCGCACCAACACTCTGGGCAATGTGAGCATTTATGTGGTGGACGAGAACAATATCGGCAGATTCAGAAACGGCGATATGTCCGCTAACGCCGAGTACTATTTCGGCAATCTCCGCGAAGGTCAGTTCGACGTGCCTCTGCACAGCACAGGAAAGACATACGTTGTGCTTGCCAACAACAATAACTTCACCAACTATGTGGAACTCAGCTACGGCTATGAGCTGAAAGAGGGTGCACAGTTCGATTTCCTCGGACTGCAGAATGCCGAAGATGCAGAATTCACCGTTTATCCTAACCCAGCCGAGGATAAAGTTACTGTAACCGTTAGCGGTAATGTTCGCGACAATGCCCAGGTGGAAATCATCGACATGGCTGGCAGAACAGTGGCCAGACAGAATATCGCCGAAGCCACTGCAACAATCAACGTGAGCAACCTGCAACAGGGCGTTTACATTGTGAAATACGCCGGCAACGTGAAAAAAATCATCAAGAAATAACATCTATTTTTATCATAGCATTTGGGCGGAGCCCGCAAACAAGCGGCTCCGTCTTTTTTTATCGCTCTTTTGTATAATATTTTTTGCAAAATCACGTATTATTCAGAATAATTCCTTATTTTTGCAAAATCGAAAAATGTTTTTTGCGTAGTTAAAAGGAAAAGCGATTGTTATAGAATAAAACATCTGAAAATGGTAAAAGTTTCTGTGATACTGCCTGTTTATGGTGTGGCAGAATATATCGAAAAATGCACCAAGTCGCTGCTGGCACAGACTTTGGGCGAGATGGAGTTCATCTTTGTCGACGACCACGGTCCCGACGACAGCATCGACATTGCCAAACGCACCATAGCAGGACATCCGCGCGAAGGCCAGTTCCGGTTTCTTAAACCCGAGCACAACCTCGGCGCGGGCATGGCACGCAATTTCGCCATACCACAGGCCAACGGCGAATATGTGGCTTTTGTCGACAGCGACGATTGGGTGCTGCCCGAAATGTTCGAAGAGCTATATAACGCCGCCAAGCAAAACGGCGACTGCGACTTGTGCTGCTGCCAGATGCAAAAAGAATATCCCGACGGAAGCATAGGCGAGATTCTGGAAAACCCACACGTGGACAACGGAGTCATAAACCACGAAAGACGCTCGTTCCTGCTTACGCATTATGTGTCGTTGTTCGCTTCGTTCATCTACAAAAGGGAGTTCCTTTTGAACAACAACATTCTTTTTGCCGAGGACCGCTCCGCCGACGACAGCTATTTCGTAACCTGCGCTTGGATGAAAGCGGAGTCCATCGCTTATGTGGACAAGCCTTTCTACAGGTATCTGATAAGACCCGGCTCGGTGACCACGACAAAGGACAGCTCGAAGTACCAGAAACGTCTTTCC
>JAEEGJ010004377.1_pt1 | contig 48092 bp, 37 predicted proteins | sample 8958761 | NCBI WGS metagenome assembly JAEEGJ01 (sample SAMN16246546, study PRJNA631951) | gut metagenome | biome: gut microbiome; feature: rumen; material: RS-attached | host: Bos | place: Iran: Karaj | collected 2018-10
TGTCTGTAAAACAAAGAATACGATTATAAGAATTACATCTATTATAAATCTTTTCATGCTTTAATTGATTTCCGCTTTGAGTTTTGTAATTACGAGTACTTCGCTTATGTGCTCAAAATTGACGCTCGGAGTAATATATCCGGATATCGACAAATGATTGGAATCTTTTTCCATGTACGATATATTACCCACCTGAATACCCGGAAGATAAACATCCGAAATATTGCTTGTAACGACTTTGTCTCCGACTTCTACATCGGTAGCATTGTCAGAAAGCTGATTGAAATTTATGAAGCCGTTTTCCATTGTGGAAAGGCTTCCCGAAACCATTAAGTGATCGTTTGTTGTAAGTACCATGCATGATACATTGCTGGTATCGTCAATAATACTTAATACTCTCGACCAGTTAGAACCTACCTCAGTAATTCTTCCGACAAGTCCGCCGCCTGCAAGAACATTCATTCCGACTTTCATTCCGTCATTCGAACCTTTATCGATTATAAAAGTCGAAAACCAGTTTCCTGTGGAACCGGAAATAACTCTCGCCCCGGTCTTTGGATAATCAGAATAAGTCTGGTCAAGTTCATAAAGTTTTCTTAATGAGTTAAGTTCGTATTTATCCTGAAGAAGAATATTGTTTTCATAAGTCAGCTCATCAACCTGTTTCATGAGATTGTTGTTCTTGTCAACAAGGTCGTTTACCTGATTCATAAGTTCCTTCTTGGAATAAAGTTTCTCTCCCACTATGCTTATTCCCTTCTGCAAAGGAACAACGGTAAAGGAAAGAATTTCATTAAAAGGCTTTAAAGGAAGGTCGAACACAAAAGTAAAAAGCATCAAAATAACACAGATTCCCGTGAGAATCATAAGCCAGTATTTTGTGGGTAATTTGTATTTTTCTTCGGGTTTTTTAACTAAAGGGCTCATATTGCTTTAAACTTCAAAAGTTAAATTTCTGTACTTCTTGTTTCTGATAATTTCGGCAATTCCGAAAATAACGCTGCTTTCGGCATTGTCTGATGTATTTACCTTAAGACCGGTTCCGTTTGCAACATTCTGACAGAGGTTGCTGACCAGTGAACCGCCGCCTGTAATATAAATACCTGTCTTGAAAATATTTGCACCGATTTCGGGAGGTGTGCTTTCAAGAAGTTCCTTAACGTTATCAGTAATCGTAAGGAAACTTTCCTTAAGGCAGTTTTCCATAACAACGGGATCGACAAAGCATTCAACGGGAAGACCGCTTGCTACGTTTCTTCCGTATACAACACCTTTTTCACCTGCTCTTTTTAAATCGCCAATCTGCATCTTAATGCTTTCCGCAGATTTAGAACCGATATGAACGTTATATTCTTTTCTTACGGTAGCTTTGATAAGATCGTCGAATTTGTTTCCGCCTATTTTAACAAGCTTTGATTTAACGATACCGCCGAATGAAAGAATTGAAATTTCTGTTGTATTGTAACCAACGTCTACAACCATAACACCCTGAGAACTCTTAACATCAATGTTAAGTCCGAGTGCACATGCTATGGACTTTTCTACAACCGATACGTTTCTTGCTTTCATTGATGAATCTTCGATAAGTTCACCGAAAGCTCTTCTTTCCACATCCGTTACATCATGAGGAATTGAAATTATATAATCCGAGTTTTTGTAATTGCCTTTGGTGATCTCGGAAATGAAAAGTCTTAAAAGGTCCTGCATATTCTTGATATCCGAAATAACACCGTTGTTTAAAGGTGCGGATACTACAATATTATCGGGAGCTTTTTCGAACATCTCGTAAGCTGAATCTCCGTAAGCGATAACATTTTTCTTATTTTCTATCGCAATCATGTTGCGTTCAACGAATACACGCTTCTTTTCATGATTGTATATACAAATTTTACTGGTACCCAAATCAATACCGAAAGAATTGTTAGACAAAACGATTCTCCTTTAATAAAGCAAAAAGATTTGAGAATTAAAGAATTCCCATAAATTGGATCAATAAATCGCAATTAAATATATATTTTACCATAAAATCCCTGAAAATGGAAATTTGAGGTTATTTAAGGGTCACCAAATCCCTTTCGTAAAGGGTTTGAAGAGACTTTATAATGCCGAATTTAACATGGGGGAAAGTAAGTCCTCCCTGGAAATATATATTATACGGCTCTTTTAAAGGCCCGTCGGCCGAAAGCTCTATCGAAGAACCTGAAATAAAAGCACCTGCAGCCATAATGACATCGCTGTCATATCCGGGCATTGCCCAGGGTTCGGGTTTAACAAACGAATCAACGGGTGATGCAGCCTGGATACCCTGGCAGAAAGCTATCATTTTATCTTTATCGCCGAACGTAACCGCCTGAATGATATCATGTCTATCTTCGACAGAGTCAGGGATAACGGCAAATCCGAGTTTTTCATATACATTTGCTGCAAATATCGCCCCTTTTAAAGCAGAAGCAACGACTGTTGGCGATAAGAAAAGACCCTGATAAAAATCTCTTAAGACTGTCAAAGACGCACCTACTTCTTTTCCGAGTCCCGGCGAAGTAAGTCTGTATGCAGCGTTTTCGATACATTCTTTTTTACCGCAGATATATCCGCCGAGAGGAGCAAGTCCGCCTCCGGGATTCTTTATAAGAGATCCTACGACCATATCTGCTCCGACATCAGAAGGTTCTTTTTCTTCCGTAAATTCACCGTAGCAGTTATCTACCATTATGATAACTTCAGGTTTGATGCCTCTTATAAAGGCAATAAGTTCGCCGATCTGATCAACCGAATAAGAAGGTCTTGTCTGATAACCTTTCGACCTCTGGATGGCTACAAGCTTTGTCTTTTCGTTTATGGCATTCTTAATGCCTTCATAATCGAAATCCCTGTTATTTAAAAGATCCACCTGTTTGTAAGATACACCGTATTCTTTTAAAGATCCTCTGCTGTCTCTGATGCCTATAACTTCTTCAAGAGTATCGTAAGGTTTTCCTGCAGGGCATAAAAGTTCATCCCCGGGTCTTAAATTGCTCATTAAAGCCAATGCAAGCGCATGTGTCCCGCATGTTATCTGAGCCCTTACCAATGCGTCTTCGGTATGGAAAATATCGGCATAAACTTTCTCGAGAGTCTCTCTTCCGAGATCGTTGTATCCGTATCCCGTGGTGCCGAGCATACATGCTTCGGAAACATTGTTCTTTTGCATTGCATCGATGACCTTAAGCTGATTGATCTCCGCAAGTTCGTCTATTTTATCAAATCTGGTTTTTAATGATCTTAAGATCTCGTCACAGAAAGCATATACTTCTTCGCTTATGCCGAGTTCTTTATAAATATTATGCATAAATGTCTTTCTCCTTAAGGATTGTAAGTATTGTTTGTGTCATCTCATCAAGAGTCATCTTATCTTTTTCAAGAAAGATCGCATCTTTTTCTCTTTTAAAGAAAGTAACCTGTCTTTTGGCGTAATGACGGGAGTTCTGTTTTATAAGATATACGGCTCTGTCGAAATCATATTCTCCGTTTAGATAATCTATGATCTCTTTATAGCCTATCGCGTTATACAAGCCCGACTGAGACGAAGGAGAATATCTTGAAACAAGGTCTTTAACTTCATCAAGCAGACCGTTCTCAAGCATTATATCCACTCTTTTATCTATGGTTTCGTATAACGAAGCTCTGTCTCTGTTGATCACAAAATAAGCAAGATTGTAAGGCGATTCTTTTGCCTGCTGTTCTTTATTGTGTTCCGATATCTTTTTACCGTGAACTTCATAAAACTCTATCGCACGGATCACTCTTTTGATATTCTGCTTCGGAATGATCAGCGTCGATTCGGGATCGATGCTTTTTAATCGTTCGAACAAAGCATCTTCGCCGTTTTCTTCATAGAATTTTGTTATCTCTTCACGTTTGTTGTTTTCTTCTTCTGATGTAAAATCTATATCTCTTGTAACTGCCTGGATATAAAAGCCGGTACCTCCTGCGATGATCGGGATATGACCGTTAGCATATATCTCATCCATGGCCTTTAAGGCAAGATTTTGAAAAGTTAAGGCATCGCATGATTCATCGGGGTTTAAAACATCGATAAGATGATGCTTTATGCCTTCCATCTCATCTTCCTGAATCTTTGCGGTGCCTACATCCATGTATTTATATACCTGCATTGAATCGGCGGAGATTATCTCTCCGCCGATTATCTTTGCAATATTTACAGCCAAAGCGCTTTTTCCTGTAGCGGTAGCTCCCGCTATTACTATCAAAGGCTTTTTCATTAAACTATCCTTTTAAACATTTTTTCAAGATCAGTCTTGGTAATTCTGATAAGTGTGGGTCTTCCGTGAGGACACTGGTAAGGATTCTTTAATGTAAGCATATATTCGATAAGTTTCTTACATTCTTCCTTACTGATCTTCTGGTTACCCTTGATTGCAGCTTTACATGCTCTTGTGGCAATTCTGGTCTCGATGATATCAATATGCAAAGCAGGCGATACATTGATAAGTTCGGATAAGATGTCAAGGAAAAGACTCTTTGCATCGGAACCGAAAAGATCGGTAGGTATTCCGCGGATAAAGAGATCCCTGTCACCGAAGTCGTTTATGATGAATCCGAATTTCTCAAACTCTTTCTTGTAACGAAGATATACATCCATCTCGGTCTTGCTTAAGTTAACGACCTGAGAAAGCATAAGAGTCTGGGTTTCAATCTTGTTCTCCCTGAACTTCTCCATGAACTTCTCGTAAAGCACCTTTTCATGTGCTGCATGCTGATCCATGATCAGGAGTTCGTTTTCAACAAGTATGAGCCAGTATGTATCAAATATCTGATCGAGGATCGTGAATTTTGATAATTTTGATGTATCGAAAGTCTTATCGGTAAAGAGAACACTCTGTGTCTCTTTGACTTTGACCTCTCTCTTGCCTGCACCCTTGAATCTGTCGACTTTCTTGAAAAGACTGTCAACGTTTTCTTTGATGGGCGAAGCAACTTCCTCGTCTTCATCCTTATCGAAGTCTTTGACACGGAAACTGAACTTTGATTCTTTCTTTGGTTCGCTTATGTCTGACTTGATAGGAGTTATATCATCGTTTAATACAGAAAACTTCTTATCTGCATCTTTTAATCTGTCTTTATCTCTTTCGTCCGAGAGCTCACCGATCTTCTCGATGATATCTACTTTCTTTTCAAGATCGAAATCGTTGAAGGTATCATTTTCTTCATTGTCAAAATCTACAAACGTATTCTCGGGAATGTCTTCAAACTTAACGATCATTCCGGAATTTTCTTTTTCGATCTCACCCTGATCTTTATTTTCGATGGAATTAAGCCATTCTTCGAATAATTTAGCGGGTTCTTCGGCAGGCTTGACTTCTTCGGGTGCGACTGTTTCAGCTTCAGCTGTTTCTTCTTTAATTTCAGCAGGAGCAGGAACTTCTTCGACTGTTTCCTTTATCTCTTCTTCGGCTTCTTTAGGAACTTCTTTCTTAAATAAAGCCGAACCGTGAGCATGAGGTTCACTGTTTGCTTCTTCTTTTACAACATTCTCGGAAGCAACTCTGTTCTTAAGCAAAGCGGATCCTCTTGTGCCGTTTGTATCGATATAATCTTCGGGCTTTTCAACATGACCGCCCGCTCTGTTCTTAAGCAATACTGACCCCTGTGAAGAAGAATCGTATTCGCCGAGTTCTTCAAAAGTCTTCTCACCTTCAACGGAATCAGAGAAAGATACCGCTTTGTTAAACTTAGGCTCATTTGCATTAGCGGAAACTGTGTTTGCCGCAACAGCAGTACTCTTAGGAGCTTCTGCAGTAGTATCGTTTCTTAAGAAGTCATAGAGGTCGTCTGATTTGTTAATGATCTTTGCTTCAGGAACTTCTGCTTTAACAGGCTCTTCGATCACGGGAGCTGATGAAACAGGCGAAGCTTCTTCTTTTGCAACTTCTTCGTCGTCATCAACATCATTCTTCATACGCTCTTCAAACTTATCGTATTTGGATTTGTATGAAATGGTCGTGACATGATTCATAAATTCATTGTTGGGTTTATCGGAATTTTCCTTTTCTTCAAAATCAACACTGAATTCTTTTGATTTATCAAGATCAGCATTAGGATCCTTAAGTGTAGAATCCTTGCCTTTCTGGATAACATGATCGCCCTTATCCATCATAAGCTGTTTTTCAAAAGGCTCGGGAGCACGTTCTAAGGGCTTTTCCTCTTCCTTTATCTTAAACGCATTGGGAATAAGTTCATTATCGGAAAGAGCTTTGCTTACTGTCTTGCTTAAGATCTCAACAAGGAATTCTCCGTTTGTTATACGAACTTCACTCTTAGCGGGATGAACGTTTACATCGATCCCGAAAGGATCAAGTTCGACAAAAAGCACAACAAAAGGAAATCTGTGCTGCATAAGATAATTTCTGTAGCCTTCTTCGATACCTCTTGTTATCGCTTCGTTCTTTACATATCTGCCGTTAATAAAATAATTCTCTCCGGATCTTGAAGGACGGCTCGCATCGGGTATTGTGATAAATCCATAGATCTTTATGAAATCATCTTCGTAATCCACGGGAATAAGTGCATCATGGATCTCTTTTCCGAAGATCCTGAAAATAACGTCTTTAAGATTACCCGATCCGTTGGTCTGGATCTTTACCTGTCCGTTAACAAGGAGCTGGAAAGAAACGGAAGGATTGGACAAAACCAGTTCTTCCATGAGTTCAACTATTCTGGTTGCTTCGCTTGAAGGGGAATTTAAGAATTTCTTTCTTGCGGGAACATTGAAAAACAGATCCCTGACGATGATCGTTGTTCCGTCGGGTGCACCTGTTTTAAGCATTTCAATAACGCTTCCGCAGTCAAGGCTGACCTTGGTACCCATGATATCGTCTTTGGTCTTTGTTATCATTTCAGTATGAGAAACAGAAGCGATGCTCGCTAAAGCCTCACCTCTGAAACCCAAAGTATTTAAAAAGAATAAATCTTCACTTGAAACAATTTTGCTGGTAGCATGACGAAGAAACGCCGTAGGAACATCATCATAAGGGATGCCGCATCCGTCATCCGTTACTCTGATATATTCGATACCGCCGCCTTTGATCTCAACGGATATATGTGAAGCACCCGCATCGATGGCATTTTCAACCAGTTCTTTAACAACATTTACCGGTTTCTCGATTACTTCCCCCGCAGCAATCTTGTTAATAGTAAGATTATCAAGAATTCTGATCATAGTTTAATCCTATTTTTACACTTACATTGCAACCTGTATAAAGTATTTAACCCATCCAGAGGAGTCATATTCGAAACATCAATCTCCTCTAACTCTTTTATTATATCAGAATCTGACGTCATGTCCAATAAAGTTAATTGACCAAGATCAACTTCATCGTATTTTTGCGTCTTTTTTTTGCCGGGATTCATGTTCGGAGTCACGATATCCTGCATTTTATCGATAATATTGTTCTCGGAGAGCTGTTCGAGTATATCTTTTGCCCTCTCTATAACCATATCGGGTACACCCGCCAGTTTGGCGACCTGAATACCGTAACTTCTGTCGGTACCGCCTTTGATGATCTTACGGAGGAATATGATATTGTCTCCTTCTTCCTTTACAGCGATACAGTAATTGTTTACATTGGCAACTTTGCCTTCAAGTTCGGTCAGTTCATGATAATGTGTGGCAAAAAGTGTCTTTGCTCCAAGCAATTTCTGGTTTGCGATATGTTCGATGACTGCCCATGCTATCGAAAGACCGTCAAGCGTCGAAGTTCCTCTGCCGATCTCATCGAGTATAAGAAGCGAATCCTTGGTGGCATTTCTTAAGATATTCGATACTTCATTCATTTCGATCATGAATGTGGACTGGCCGCTTGCAAGATCGTCCGAAGCTCCGACTCTTGTAAATATCCTGTCACATACACAGATACTTGCCGACTTGCAGGGAACAAAACTTCCGAGCTGGGCCATTAAAACGATGAGCGCCGTCTGTCTCATATATGTCGATTTACCGGCCATATTGGGACCCGTGATAACGGAAATATTATTCTTTTTGTTATCAAGTAATGTATCGTTCGGGATAAACTGATTATCGGGTATCATCTTTTCGACAACGGGATGACGGCCGTCTTTTATGTTTATCGTACCTTTATCATTGATCTCGGGACGAACATATCTGTTTGTTTCGGCAACGGATGCAAGTGAGCAGAAAACATCGATATATGCCAATGCCTTTGCCGTTTTCTGAATACGAAGAAGGTTCTCCTCGATATATACTCTTATTTCTTCAAAAAGATCGTATTCGAGAGAACATAATTTATCCTGTGCATTAAGGATGGTATCTTCGAGTTCTTTTAATTTTTCGGTCGTATATCTTTCTGCATTGCTTAAAGTCTGTTTTCTGATATATTCAGCCGGGACCATATCTATAAAAGATTTTGATACTTCAAGATAATAACCGAAAACTTTATTGTATTTAACTTTAAGGGTTTTGATGCCTGTTTTTTCTTTTTCTTCGGATTCAAGATTGGCAAGCCAGTTCTTGCCTTCCGATTTGGATTTTCTTAAATAATCCACGCCTTCGTTGTATCCGTCTTTTATGATCCCTCCTTCTCTTACGGAAAAAGGAGGATCTTCTTCGATTGCTTTATCTATCCTTTCAAAAATATCGATAAGAGGATCGATATCGTTATAAAGCTTTTCGATCAAAGGAACTTTACAGTCCATGATCGATTTTTTGATATGAGGGATCATTCTTAAAGATTCCCTGATCGCGATCATATCCTTCGGATTGATCGTTTTGTAACTTACTTTAGCAAGAAGTCTTTCGAGGTCGTAAATGGGATTTAAGCACTCTCTTATCTCTTCTCTGATGATTATCTCGTTAAAGAAATATTCGACCGCATCAAGACGTTCCTCGATCATATCTTTATTGACCAGAGGCTGCTGCGTCATGGTACGAAGGGTTCTTGCACCCATCGCGGTCTTAGTCTTGTCCAAAACCCAGAGAAGAGAGCCTCTCTTCTGCTTGTCACGCATCGTCTCGGTCAATTCAAGATTTCTTCTCGTTGCATTATCGATCACCATATAAACGCCGTTTGAAGTAGGATTAAGCTGCGTTATATGGTTTAAAGGTATCATCTGGGTCTCATTAAGGTATGTTAAAAGAGAGCCTGCGGCAATGATGCCGAGCTCATAATCATCAAGACCCATTCCGACAAGAGAATGAACCTTAAAATGCTTAAGTATTGTTTTCTTGCATGAATTTTCTTCGAAATAATAATCATCGAGGCAAGAGATCTGAGTTCCCGTTTTGGTCTTTAATTCCTCGATATCAAGACCTGAAGAAAGAAACTGAGAATTACAGATTATCTCAGCGGGTTTGTATTTATAGATCTCATCAAAAAGATTTCTGATACCGGTTATCTCAGAAAGATAAAAGTCGCCTGTAGTAACATCGCAGATGGAAAATCCGATGTTGTTTAGATAGATAAAAACAGACATAAGATAATTGTTGCTGTTTTCATCAAGAGACATGGAATCGATGTTGGTACCGGGTGTTACGATCCTGGTAACTTCTCTTTTTACAAGACCCTTTGCGAGCTTCGGATCTTCGACCTGTTCGCATATGGCAACTTTATATCCGTTTTCGATAAGCTTTGTTATATAAGGTTCAACGGAATGGAAAGGTACGCCGCACATGGGGGCCCTTTCTTCCAAACCGCAGTTTTTTCCGGTTAATGTTATCTCAAGAACTTTTGAAGCTGTTAAGGCATCATCAAAAAACATCTCGTAGAAATCGCCGAGACGATAAAAAAGAATGCAGTCTTTGTATTGTTCTTTTGTCTCAAGGTATTTTTGCATCATCGGTGAAAGATTTGCAATATTACCCGTAATCTCCTCAAATGACATAAAAGCTCCGTCTAGTCAGCAAGTTCTCCGAAATAATAAAAGCCTTTGCACTCGTTACATTTTACATTGACTATTTTGCCGATAAGTTCCTTACCGCCTTTAAAATGAACGATGGTATTGTTCTCGAGTCTGCCTGTGATAAGTGTTTCGTCCTGTTTGTTTACTTCTTCGCAAAGAACAGGCAAAGTCTGTCCCTGGATCTTTGTTACCTGTTTTCTTGCGGTTTCCTGAACGCATTCAAGCACTCTGTCGAACTGTTCCTTGACAAATTCTTCGTCAAGCTGTTCCATCTCAGCCGCAGGTGTTCCGGTACGTTTGGAATAGATAAAAGTAAACGCGTTGTCGTATCCGACTTTCTTTATGACATCGATAGTATCGTCAACATCTTCCTTTGTTTCTGTGGGAAATCCGACGATGATGTCTGTTGTTATCGAAATATCGGGGATCTCACGTCTTATCTTTAATGCAAGTTCGAGATATTTTTCTTTGTCGTATACACGGTTCATCTTCTTTAAGATACGGCTTGAACCGGACTGTAAAGGAAGATGAATGTGATGGCATATCTTCTTAGAATTCTTTATGGTTTCTATAAGTTCATCGGAAAGATCTTTAGGATGAGAAGTCATGAATCTTATTCTTTCAAGACCTTCTATTTCCTCGACTCTCCTTAAAAGTTCAGAAAAGCTTATGGGATTCTCAAGATTCTTTCCGTATGAATTTACGTTCTGTCCGAGAAGCATGACTTCGATGACACCGTCTTTTACAAGACCTTTGATCTCTTCTATTATCTCATCGGCTTCCCTGCTTCGCTCTCTTCCCCTTACGTAAGGAACGATGCAGTATGTACAGAAATTATTGCATCCGAACATAATGTTAACGCCGGATTTGTAAGGGTATTTTCTGTCTACGGGAAGATGTTCGCAGATAACTTTTGTATCTTCCCAGCGGCTTACGATCGTATTGCCTTTTTTATAAAGGTTTGAATCATTATCGTCAAAATGAAAGTTATCGATGCCTTCGTAAACATAGTAAAGATATTCGGCGAATCTGTATATGTTATGCGTACCGAAGATAAGATCGACAAAACCGTAACTTTTGCAGATTTTATCAATAACGCATTCTTCCTGAGTCATACAGCCGCACATAACTATCTTCATTTCGGGATTATTCTTTTTGAATGTCGATAATCTTCCGAGTCTTCCGTATACTTTCTGATTGGCATTATCTCTTACCGAACATGTATTATAAACTGTCAGATCGGCGTTTTCGTCTTCGATAACAGTAAATCCGGCAGACTTCAAAATGCCGGAGATCTTTTCGGAATCCCTGGCATTCATCTGACACCCGAATGTTTCCACACATGCGGTAATGTCTCTTTTATTTTTTTCTTTTAATCCTTCGACAACTTTTTTAAGAAGCTCGAGGTAACTGTATTGTCTGTCGAGTTCTTCTCTATTGTCTCTGGTCTCAAAATCGTTCATTAATTATCCTCTGACCTGTCCGTTTCCGGTGATCGTATATTTGTATGAAGTGAGCTCGTTAAGACCCATGGGGCCTCTTGCATGAAGTTTCTGAGTGGAAATTCCGATTTCTGCACCGAGTCCGAATTCGAAACCGTCTGTAAATCTTGTCGAAACATTATGATATACGCAAGCGGAATCAACACCCTTTAGGAACTTGTCAGCAGCTTCCTTATCATTTGTTACGATACAGTCGGAATGGCTCGTATTGTATTTATTGATATGAGCGATGGCTTCTTCAACGCTTGATACAGTCTTAACTGAAATGATGTAATCAAGGTACTCTTTTCCGAAATCTTCTTCGGTAGCATCTACACAGTCGATTATCTCTTTTGTATCTTTATCGCCTCTGATCTCAACATCTTTTTCTTTTAATTTAGCAGCGAGTTTGGGTAAAAGTGCCTCTCTTATATCCTTATGAACAACAAGGGATTCACATGCATTGCATACACCGATACGCTGAGTCTTTGCATTAAAGATTATATTGACCGCCATATCGATATCCGCATCTTTGTCTACGTATACATGACAGTTACCGCTGCCTGTTTCGATAACGGGGATAGTAGAATTATTTACAACGGCTTTGATAAGACCTGCACTTCCGCGAGGGATCAAAACATCAACGTATTCATTTAACTTCATGAATTCTCCGGCCGTTTCCCTGTCAGTCTTTTCGATAAGCTGAACTGCATTTTCATCAACATTTTCTTCTTTTAAAACGTCTCTGATGACTTTTGTGATAGCCATATTTGAATTGATGGCATCGGAACCGCCCTTTAAAATACAGACATTTCCCGATTTGAAAGTAAGAGAAAATGCATCTGCGGTAACATTGGGTCTTGATTCGTAAATAATTCCGATAACGCCCAGGGGAACACTTATCTTGGTGATGTGCATTCCGTTTGCAAGTGTCTTTTCGGAAAGTACTCTGTTTAAAGGATCTTCAAGAGAAGCAACCTGTCTTATGCCTTCAGCGATACCTTCGATCCTTTTTTCATCGATCATAAGTCTGTCAAGAAGACTGGCTTTCATGTTTTCGGATACGCCTTTATCGTAATCGATCTTATTCTGTGCTATTAAATAATCAGTGTTCTTTAAAAGTGCATCGGCAACTTTTAAAAGAACATCATTTCTTTTTTCTTCACTTAAAAGGCCTATTGTATATTTCGCGTTAACCGCGTTTTCACCAAGTGTTTTTAAATACATATTTTTATCCTCTTTATTCCTGATCGTTTCGAGATTTATGAAGCTCGCCGAGGTTAGTGATACTTCCGTCAGCTTCCTTTATATCGATGTTATCAAGCTGTGACTTAAGATTTGCTCTTATGTTTGCAACGTATTCCTGCCGAAGAGCTTTCTGTTCTTTTGCTTCTTCTTTGGTAAGTTCACGCGACTGTGACAAATGATACAATTCATTGATTCTCGAAATTAATTTATCTGTTTCCATATCTTTACTATTCTGTAAGCTTTTCTACAAAATCGACAAGTTCAAAATCTTCATCTTTGTCGGCAACAAAAAGCGTTCCGAATTCCCTTCCGTCCATGATCCTGTGAAGGATATGAATATCATCACTGTTGGCGATGATCATATCAGCACCTGATTTTGTAGCGATCTGTGCTGCATGGATCTTTGTATTCATGCCGCCGGTACCGACCGATGAACCGGTTTCGGATTTGCCCATTTCCATTATAGAATCATCGATCTTTTCTACAAGGCTTATGAATTCGGCATCGGGATTTGTACGTGGGTTATCGGAATAAAGTCCGTCGATGTCGGATAAAAGGATCAAAAGATCTGCATCGATCAGGGATGCAACGATAGCAGAAAGCGTGTCGTTATCACCGAATTTGATCTCGAATGTTGATACCGTATCGTTTTCGTTAACGATAGGGATAACTCCGAGACTTAAAAGTTCCTGGAATGTATTGTGAGTATTAAATCTGTTAAGGTCGTTTGTGATGGTATCTTTTGTCATAAGTACCTGGGAACAAACCTGATTGTACTCGGCAAATATCTTCTGATAAACCATCATGAGTCTTGCCTGACCAACCGAAGCGCATGCCTGCTTGACAGCGATAGACTGTTTTGCATCTTTGATATGAAGCACTCTCTGACCGACAGGAATAGCACCTGATGATACCAGAACGACATCTTTTCCGCTGTTTCTGATATTGCATAATTCTCTGACAAGAACTTCAAGTCTGTTGTAATCGATACCGCCCGTTTCAGGATGTGTAAGAGACGAAGATCCGATCTTTATTACAACTCTTTTCTTATCCTTGATAGCTTCTCTGAAATTCATATTAATCACCGTTTCTAAATGTATTTTTTTATTATCTGCTCGGCCACTTTCATTCCGTCGATAGCCGCAGATACTATTCCTCCGGCATATCCCGCACCTTCACCGCAGGGATATACGCCTTTTATATTACTTTCAAAATTTTCATCCCTTAAGATCTTTACGGGAGAAGAACTTCGGCATTCCGAAGCAACGATCAGAGGATTAACCTTTGAATAGCCTTTGATTATTTTATCATAAGCACACATCGCTTCAAAGAAATCTGTATTTATATGCTTTGGGAAAATGCCCGATAGATCTTTTTCAACGCATTTTCCTTTGATTCCGTTAATAAGCTCAGGATCTTTATCATCAATATCGATACCGGATTCAAATCCTTCGTTTTCAAAGAAATCCTTAAGATAACTTACAGGTATATTTCCTTCTCCTGTTTTACAGGTTTTTTCTTCGATCTCACGCTGAAGTTTCATTCCTGATAAACAATCCGACTCATCAAGATCTTCGCTCTTAATCTGAACGATAACCGCAGAATTCGCAAATAATGAATCTCTCTTATTATCACTCATGCCGTTAACACAGATCCTGCCTTTTTCGCTTGATGCGTTGACCACATATCCTCCCGGACACATGCAGAATGTATAAACGCCTCGATCTTTCCCCTGAAATGTCAGTTTATACGGCGACGGTTCAAGAGTCTCATAAATATCAGCGTAATCAGGACCGTACTGAGACTTATTTATAAATTCCTGACGATGTATCACTCTGTAACCCATTGCAAAAGGCTTGCATTCCATTTTGAGAATCTTTGAAAGATATTCAAAAGTATCTCTTGATGAATGGCCTGTGGCAAGTATCAGGTTATCGCAGCTTAAAGTTTCTTCTTTATTGTCATTAGTATCTTTTATGACTACGGATATTTTATCGTTTTCCTTATTCAGAGAAACAAACTCTTTGGAAAACATGATCTCAGCACCATTTTTTAAAAGATACTCTCTTATATTTTTTATGACATCTCTTAAAACATCCGTACCGATATGCGGCTTTGAATCGTAAATGATGTCTTCAAAAGCCCCATTTTCAACGAATGTTTTTAAAACATAATCTTTTCTTCCTTCACGGTCTTTAATGCCGGTATTTAGTTTGCCGTCTGAAAACGTACCGGCACCGCCTTCTCCGAACTGAACGTTGGAATTTGTATCAAGCTTTCCTGTATTCCAGAATTCCTCAACATCCTTTGTTCTTTCTTCCACACATTTACCCCTGTCCAGAAGAACTACCTTTAAACCTGCATTAACAAGTGTAATTGCGGCAAAAAGTCCTGCAGGACCCATTCCTGCAATGATGCATTTTTTATCTTTATATGCATCGTTTACGGAAGGTATTTTATATTCAGATCTTTCGTATTTTTCAATGTTCGGAAATTTCTTTGATAATCCGGTTTCTTCTTTTTCATCCGTATTAAGGCAGACGGAATAAATATATTTGATATCGCTTTTATCTCTTGCATCAAGTGATTTCTTTAATATCGAAAAATCCTTAATGCCGGAAATATTGTATTTTTTGCAGACAAATTCCGATAAATTGATATTCTTTTTTGCACTGATTTTAATTGAATCTATTTTTATCATAAACGAATCGTCTTTGTAAATATCAACTTAACTTAATCAATCTTTGTAAATTCCAACTTTTCTTAAAAACGAATAGATCTTTGAACCGAACGGGATCAGGGAAAGATCGTATTCGTTAACACCCTTAAGCAGGATGAGTGATGTAAAGTATATGATCACGGCAAGGAACATTGCTATAAAAAGTGCGATCCTGAAATCGATGATCTTCGAGAACAGGAAATATGCAAGAAAAGTAAATACTCCCATGATTACTGATGATATTAAAGGAATAAGGAATGTCTGTTTTAATTCCTGTTTGTATGCAATGGTCCTGTAGATCGCAAGATGATTGAGTACGCTTACGAATACTGCAAACAAAAGGTTTGCGATGACTACCGAATGGATTCCCCATTTGAACACCTTAAGCATGAGCAAAAGCGCAAGGAAATGAAGAACAAAAGCTATAAGGGAATTAAGAACAGGCGTCTTTAACTTGTTAAGTCCCTGCAGGATACCGTTTCCGAGGGTTGAAAGCGAGAAAAATATTACGCTGATCGAACCATAAGCAAGCATTACGGCTGCAAGATCGATCTCTCCCTTAAACAAAAGCGAAATGATCGGTTTTCCGAGAATCGCAAGTCCGAATGCCGCAGGGATCGAAATGATCATGGTAACCCTTATTACCGTAGCCATCTTGCTCCTTGCGGAAACATAATCTTTATTTTCAATACTTCCCGTAAGTGAAGGGATGATAGCCGAACACATGGCATTTGCCAAAGCGATCGGAAGTGTGATCATAAGCTTGTATTTACCGGAATAAACTCCCCAGTAAAATGATTTAACGCTCTCTTCTCCGATCTTTATCATATGGTGATTGTAAACCGACTGATCGATAACACCGCAGATATTGTACATTACGGAGCAAAGGATCATTGGGATCGCAGTTCTTGCGATAAGGATCAGAACATCCAGGAATGTATCCTTATTTTTTGATGTATCCGTAAGGATCCTTTTATCTATAGCATTCTTGTTATGCAGATAGAAATAGATCATCAAAAGCAATCCGCTTAAAGCACCGACACCGCAGCCGATAGTCGCACCTGCGGCACCGAGAGCTGATGCATAGTTCTCATTCATCATGAGGTTGCCGTATTTTGTACCGACACCGAATAAAAGCTTTGCTGCAGAAAGAGATACGATAACAAGTATTATCTGCTCAACAAGCTGGGATGCTGCAGTAAAATGCATTACACCGAGGCCCTGGAAATAACCTCTGAATACAGCCATTAAAGCTACAACAAATATGGTCGGAGCAAGTACCCGCATTGCCATGGTACTCATAGCTTCACCCATTACGGTCGTAGCAAAGAAATCGGCAAAGATAAATACAACAAGGCTGAAAATACCACCCGATATAACAGCAAACAAAAGTGCTCCTTTGAACACTTTCTGCATTTTCTTGTACTGTCCTCTGGTCTGTCTCTGAGCTATAAGCTTACTTACTGCAGAAGGAAGACTGTAAGAGGAAAGGATCAGTATGATCGAATAGAATTCATAAGCTGCGGCATAATATCCGTTTCCTATATCTCCTATGATATTTGTAAGTGGTACTCTTCTCGCAATACCGATGATTCTGCAGAGAATGCCGGCGATGGCAAGTATCGAACCCTGAACCACCAGACCTTTGGCAATCTTTTTCTTTTCAGCCATATAAAAATCCTTATGCCTTATTTATGATAAGGCTCGTTATTGATTATTTTAAATGCTCTGTAAATCTGTTCGAGCAGGATTACCCTCATCAGCTGATGAGGAAAAGTCATATCGGAAAAAGACAATTTGGCATTGCTTAAATCCTTTATCTTATCGGAAAGTCCTAAAGAACCTCCTATAATAAAACAGATGCTGCTCTGTCCTTTAATGCAAAGATCATTAAGGTTTTTGGAAAAAGATACCGAATCGTATTTCTTTCCTTCGATCTCAAGCGTAAAAACATAAGAATTCGAGGGGATCTTTTTAAGGATCCTTTCACCTTCTTTATCTTTTATATTGCTTTCCTGAACGGGACTCAAATTCTGGCCCGCTTCTTCATCATCGACCTCAATGATATTTAATTTGCAAAATTTTGAAAGCCGTTTCGAATATTCACAAACGGCTTCCCTGTAAAATTTCTCTTTAATTTTTCCGACGCATATTACGGTTATATTCATTCAAAAATATCCCCATAGTATTTATCGATGTAAAGATCGGCAAGACTGTCGCTCACTTCGGGATAGTTCTGTGAAATGAGGAACTTTATCTTCGCATTTCTCTTAAAGAAATTGGTCTGTTCGTCTTCCGTTATCTCAAGATCGGAATCGATGAATTGTTTGGTAATGGTCGCTTTAAACCAGTTCTCGAATTCTTCGATCTCTTTATTCTCCGTATTGGCATCAACTTTAAGAGACTTGTAAGTAACCAGAGAGTTGATACCGAAATACACAAACATTCCGAAGAATAAGAATAAGATACCGTCGATAATGTATGAAACAAGTCCGTTAACCTTAAAAGGAAATACGCCGAGCATAAGAAGAGCTATAAATGTACATCCGAGAAGTCCCATTATAAGAAGCATGATACCGGATGATTTGTATTCGCCGGCTTTGTCTTTTTTTGAAACAAACTCGTCTTCCTTTTTCTCGGCCATTCTCTGACGCATCATCTCAGCCTTGATCTTTTCGATCTGCTCGGGAGAAGGTTCTTTTGCATTTCTCGCATAAGCAGGAACCACATCGTCTGAAATTTCCACAGTATTTATATCATTTTCGGAATCCATAACCTCGGCATCCGCAAGTCTTGAATAATCTTCAAAACTCATGAAATATGAAGAATCGGGAACGTCCGCAGGCTTCTGTTTTCCGTCAAGTGATGCTACAAGAGGGACTTTACAGTCCGCACACATCGTAAAGCCCTCTCTGTATTCTGATTTGCATTTAGGACAAAAAGGCATTTTAGTTTCCTTTCGAGCTTAAGTATTCATCGATACCTTTTGCTGCCGTTCTTCCTGCACCCATAGCAAGGATAACGGTAGCTGCACCTGTAACCGCATCGCCGCCGGCAAATACGCCGTCTTTGGAAGTTTCACCGTTTTCTTCCTTAACAACGATACATTTTCTTCTGTTGATCTCAAGTCCCTTTGTTGTGGAAGAGATCAAAGGATTGGGAGAAGTACCGAGTGACATGATTACCGCATCACATTCGATCTCGAATTCGGATCCGGGAACTTCAACGGGGCTTCTTCTTCCGCTTTCATCAGGCTCACCGAGTTCCATTCTGATACATTTGATACCTGATACCCATCCGTTTTCATCACTTAAGATCTCAACGGGATTTGTCAAAAGATTGAAGATGATTCCTTCTTCTTTTGCATGATGTACTTCTTCAACTCTGGCAGGAAGTTCTTCTTCACTTCTTCTGTAAACGATATGAACTTCGCTTCCAAGTCTTAAAGCTGTTCTTGCAGCATCCATTGCAACGTTACCGCCGCCTACTACAACAACTTTCTTACCGATCATGATAGGTGTTTCTGATTCTTTGAAAGCCTTCATGAGGTTTGAACGCGTAAGATATTCGTTTGCTGAGAATACGCCGTTAGCGTTCTCACCGGGGATTCCCATGAATTTGGGAAGACCTGCGCCCGAACCGATAAATACAGCTTCAAAACCGTACTTGTCGATAAGTTCGTCGATCGTAAATGACTTACCGATGATAGTATTCTTTTCGAATTTTACACCGAGAGCCTTAACGTTCTCGATCTCTTTTTTAACGACTTTCTCTTTGGGAAGTCTGAATTCGGGAATACCGTAAACCAAAACTCCGCCGAGCTCATGAAGAGCTTCGAAAACAGTTACGTCATAACCCATTTTTGCAAGGTCGCCCGCACATGAAAGTCCGGAAGGACCGGAACCGATAACTGCAACTTTTTTGTTCTTCTTTTCAGCGTTAACAGAAGGCTTGATTCCGTTTTCAAATGCCCAGTCTGCTACGAAACGCTCAAGCTTACCGATAGAAACGGCTTCGCCTTTGATTCCTCTGATACATTTTCCTTCACACTGATTCTCCTGAGGACAAACACGTCCGCAGACTGCGGGAAGTGACGAGGATTTATTGATCACTTTATAAGCTTCTTCAAAATTTCCTTCCTTAACTTCTTTGATGAAGTCAGGGATGGAAATGGAAACGGGACAGCCTTTTATACACTGTGCGTTCTTACAGTTTAAGCATCTGGAAGCCTCTTCCATAGCTTCTTCTTTATTGTATCCGAGACAAACTTCTTCAAAGTTTGTAGCTCTTACTTTGGGATCCTGTTCTCTTACGGGAACTTTCTTTAAAACATCCATTATTTGTCACCTCCGCACTGGCCGCATCCGCCATGATGCGTGTCGCCTTCTTTTGCTTTAAGATATGCTCTGCCTTCAGCAGTTTTGTAGATCTGCTGTCTCTTCATGGCTTCATCGAAATTAACAAGATGGCCGTCAAATTCAGGGCCGTCTACACAGGCAAATTTAACGGAATCGCCTACAGTAAGTCTGCATGCACCGCACATACCCGTTCCGTCGACCATAATAGGGTTCATGGAAACGATAGTTTTAATTTCAAGCTTCTTTGTAAGAAGACAAACGAATTTCATCATGATCATGGGTCCGATAGTTACGCAGAGATCATACTTCTTACCTTCTGCATAGAGGTCTTCGATCACTTTTGTAACCATACCCTGTCTCTTATAACTTCCGTCATCGGTTGTTATATAAAGGGTTCCAGCAACGGCTTCCATCTCTTTTTCCATGATTATGAGACTCTGTGTCTTTGCACCTACGATAACGTCTGCATCAACACCGTGCTCATGAAGCCATTTAACCTGAGGATAAACGGGAGCTGTACCAAGACCGCCTGCTACAAAGAGGATCTTCTTCTGCTTTAACTCCTCGATGGGTGTATCTATAAGTTCCGAAGGTCTGCCGAGAGGTCCTACGAAATCATGGAATGAATCGCCCGCTTTAAGGCTCTTCATCATATAAGTTCCCGCACCGATTACCTGAACTACGATCGTGATCGTTTCTTTTTCTCTGTCATAATCACAAATGGTCAAAGGAATTCTTTCGGAATCCTCGCTTGTTCTTACGATAACGAACTGACCGGGTTCACAGTTTGCGGCTACGTTAGGTGCTTTAACCACAAATTCATAAATAGAATCGGCAAGCTCTTTTGCTTCTAAAATACTGTACATTTTTCTCCCTTTCCGAATCTCTTAATAACCGAGATCCACAGTAGTTTCTTTTATGATATAAAAGTCGCCTTTTGCATTGATCTCCAATGAGCCGTAATCATTGGAATCGTTGATGTTGACTGCATATCTCAAACCTGTAAGAGTACGTTTGTTACCGTTTGAAGTATCAACATAGTACTCATTGATAACATAATATATCGTTCCTTTAAGATTCAAAGCATCTTCGATGATATATTCGAATTTTCCGTTTGCAGTTGTGACATGTCCGTCCGTATCGACAAGTCCGCCGAGCGAATATCTGTAAACGGTAGCGATATTTGCTGCTTCCTCTTTGCTTACGGCAGCATCCGGAATAGTTACATTGTATTTTCTCGTGATGACTGTACTCGGAATGCCTTCTTCGTTATAGGAAATGAATCTGAATTCCGAAGGACCCATGGGCATAAGCAGAGGATATTCGTAAAGAGTTGACGTCTGATCGGGATCGACTCTCTCTTCTTCTTTTACGCCCGGTCTGTAAAGCACATAATATGTTTCACAGTCGATATCCGATTCCACCTTGATCGTGATAGGTACGTTATAACTTCCCGATTCGATCGAAACCATGGGAGCCAAAGGGATCTTAACATCGATATCGAATTTGCCTTCGCTTACTTCGCTCATTACTCCGTATTCGTTTACAAATACGGCTTTAACATCGTATTCGCCGGATTCAAGATAAACGGGCTCGGTATAAAGGATCGAATTCTCATCGGGATCCGAACCGTCGAGTGTATAATAAACAAATCCGTTTATCGCACTTGAGATCTCAAGATAGATAGTCTCTTCATATTCGCCGTCTTTATGAGAAAATTCGGGTTTTCTGCATAAATATTCCTGGAATTTGTTTACGATCTCCTGATCTCCGCATGAAAGAAGAAGATCGTTAATGCCTTTCCAGTCTTCATTCTCGTAAAGGATATTAAAGATCCTTTCGTATGTATCCGTAGCAAGATCAGGATTGTCTCTCGCAATTTCCTGTAAGATAAATACAGCATTGTTATCCTGACCGTCAGCCAGATAACAGTTAGAGATATCGAATTTGATCTTCGTGTTGTTCGGATCTTTTTCTATCGCTTTTTCATAGAAATCGATAGCCGATTCATAATCTTTGTTTCTGTATGAAGATTCAGCCTGTTCAACAAGATAATCGATAGACTGCTTTTTTGAGATACTCTTTATGAGCATACCGAATGAAACTATAAATGCAACAGCTACAAGGCATAAGAAAATAAGAGCTATCTTTGCAAAAATGCTTCTGTTCCAAAAATCTCCGATCGAAAGCAGAAGATCCTTGATCGCACCGATCTCATTGGGATCTTCATCTTCCCACTCATCATCCGTATCGATCATCTTTCTCTTTGAAACATGTCTGTTTTCTACATACTCTTCCGGAACTTTTCTGACTTTTTTCTGTTTCTTTACTTCCTGTGTGTTGATCTCCTTTGTATGATCGAAAACACCGTCGATATCAACAGAAAGGTCTGTATCCGGATCGTATTCGGGAACTATATTGATTTCTTCTCCGCACACTTCGCAAAACAGATTTCCGTCTTCCAAATGTGCTCCGCAATTAGGACATTTCATTTATCGTGTTCCTTAAAATTTTGTATTTACAAGATTGCTCATCAGCATTGCAATAGTCATGGGGCCTACTCCGCCGGGAACGGGTGTGATCTTGCCTGCAACAGGTTCGACAGAATCGAAATCAACGTCACCGCATAATTTCTTGCTGTCGGGATCGGGTCTGTGAATACCTACATCGATGACAGTTGCACCTTCTTTTACGTAAGAAGCATCTATCATCTTAGGCTTACCGATAGCAACGATAAGAATATCGGCTCTCTTGGTAACTTCCTTAAGATTCTTTGTTCTTGAATGGCAGACGGTCACTGTGGCATTTTCTCTTAACATAAGCATGGACATGGGCTTGCCCACGATATTGCTTCTACCGATTATAACACATTCCTTGCCCTCTATCTCAACATCGCTTCTTTTAAGAAGTTCTATGATACCTGCGGGAGTACAGGATACGAATCCTTTCTCGCCGATCGAAAGTCTGCCGACATTGATGGGATGGAATCCGTCAACGTCTTTATCGGGATTGATCCTTCTTATAACTTCATCTTCATCGAAATGCTTGGGAAGAGGAAGCTGAACAAGGATTCCGTTAACCTTGTCATCATTATTAAGATCATCGATAAGCTTAAGAAGTTCTTCCTGAGTTGAATCTTCTTTAAGATTATAGGATAAAGAATTTGCACCGATGTATTCACATGCTTTTTTCTTATTGTTTACATATACGCTGCTTGCAGGGTCCTCTCCTACCTGGATAACGGCAAGAGTTACTTCAATGCCCTGTTCTTTAAGTTTTGCGACTTTTTCCTTGCATTCGTCTTTAATCTGCGAAGAAATAAGTTTTCCGTCGATCAATTCAGCCATAATTTCCTCCATCAATTAGAATAATCCGGTGATCTTTCCGTCCACAACATCGATGCCGAGTGCTGCGGGAGCCTTGGGAAGTCCGGGCATTGTCATGATCTGGCCGGTGATAACTACAACAAATCCTGCACCTGCAGAAACATAACATTCTCTTACTTCAATATTGAAATCCTTGGGACGACCGAGTAATGCGGGATCATCTGATAAGGAATATTGTGTCTTGGCGATACATACCGGCATATTGGCAAATCCGAGCTTGGTGAGCTTCTCAAGCTGTTTCTTCGCGGTCGAAGAATAATTTACACCGTCCGCACCGTAAATCTCTTTTGCGATCGTTTCGATCTTTTCTTCAAGAGATAACTCGTCTTTGTATAAAGGATGATAATGACTTTCTTTAGTTTCAAGAGTTTCAAGAAGAGTCTTGGCAAGTTCAACACCGCCTTCGCCGCCCTTTTCCCATACTTCGGAAAGAGCAAAGCTGCATCCTCTGTTTATGCAGAAATCTTTAACGTAATTTGTTTCAGCTACAGTATCCGTAACAAAAGAGTTAAGAGTAACAACTACGGGTACATCGTATTTCTGAAGGTTTTCGATATGCTTTTCAAGGTTTACGATACCTTTCTTCAAAGCTTCGAGGTTTTCAGTCGATAACTGATCCTTGGGAATACCGCCGTTATACTTAAGAGCTCTGACCGTAGCGACTAAAACGATGGCATCGGGCTTAAGTCCTGCCATGCGGCATTTGATATCAAGGAATTTCTCTGCACCGAGATCGGCACCGAAACCTGCTTCGGTGATGCAGTAATCTGCGATCTTTAATGCTGTCTTTGTAGCTCTTACGGAGTTACATCCGTGAGCGATATTTGCAAAAGGTCCGCCGTGTACGATAGCGGGAGTATTTTCAAGCGTCTGGATAAGATTGGGCTTTAATGCATCCTTAAGAAGTGCTGCCATTGAACCGACGGCACCAAGATCCTTTGCGGTAACGGGTTCGCCTGCAAAATTATAAGCAACAACGATCTTACCGAGTCTTTCTTTAAGATCTTCCATATCATCGGCAAGACAAAGGATAGCCATGATCTCTGAAGCAACAGTGATAACAAAATGGTCTTCTCTTACAACACCGTCTGCTTTTGCGCCAAGACCGATAACGATATTTCTTAATGCTCTGTCATTCATGTCAAGGCATCTTTTCCATACAACGCTTCTTGTATCGATGCCAAGCTGATTGCCCTGCTGAATATGATTGTCAAGTAAAGCAGCGAGAAGGTTGTTTGCAGATGTGATCGCATGGAAATCTCCTGTAAAATGAAGGTTAAGATCTTCCATGGGTACAACCTGTGCGTTTCCGCCGCCTGCAGCACCGCCCTTGATGCCAAAGCAGGGTCCGAGCGAGGGCTCTCTTAAAGCGATAACGGCTTTCTTGCCCATAAGACCCATTGCCTGGCCGAGACCGACTGTAGTTGTAGTCTTTCCTTCACCTGCGGGTGTAGGATTGATCGCTGTTACGAGAACGAGTTTTCCGTTCTTATTGTTTTTAACGGAGTCGATATACTCATCCGATAATTTTGCTTTGTATTTTCCGTATAATTCCAGATCGTCTTCAGGAATATCAAGAAGTTTTGCAACTTCCGTAATAGGCTTCATTTTTGCACTCTGAGCAATTTCAATATCCGATTTCATAATCTTCTCCTTTTAAATTAATTATTTATCATCATATTAAATTCATCTTCGCTCATAAGAATCTTTCTGGGCTTTGTTCCTTCTTCGGGTCCTACGACACCTTTTGCTTCAAGCTGATCCATTATCCTTGCGGCTCTGTTAAATCCTATCTTAAAAGCTCTCTGCAAAGCACCGATGGAAGCTTTTTCTTTACCGATGATAAAAAGACCGGCCTGCGCGAAAAGCTCATCAAGATCTCCTCCGGGAGCTGCCACGGTACCTGAAGAACCGTTATTCTTGACGGTTTCGAGAACTCTCTCATCGTAGCCTTTAATATTCTGATTCTTAATAAAATCAACAACGTCCAGGACTTCGTTATCAGAAACAAAGCATCCCTGAACTCTCGATGGTTTGTTCATACCCTGAGGGAAGAAAAGCATATCGCCCTTACCGAGAAGTTTTTCCGCACCGTTTGTATCAAGAATGGTTCTCGAATCTATACCCGACGATACCGAAAATGCGATCCTGCTCGGCATATTTGCTTTAATAAGACCTGTGATAACGTCAACCGAAGGTCTTTGGGTTGCAATTATAAGATGGATTCCGGCCGCTCTGGCAAGCTGAGCCAGTCGGCAAATCGACTCTTCAACTTCCTTTCCTGCAACCATCATAAGATCGGCAAGCTCGTCTACAATGATAACGATCTGTGGAAGAGGTTTTGCTTCGGGATCCTCAGCCAATTTTTCATTGTATCCTTTAAGATCTCTGACACCGGCATCCGCAAATTTCTTATATCTGTCTTCCATTTCGCTTACACCCCAGTGAAGCGAAGCACTTGCCTGCTTGGGATCTGTAACAACAGGAAGGAGCAGATGAGGAATACCGTTATAAACACTTAATTCAACGACCTTGGGGTCGATCAGGATAAGTTTTACATCATCAGGATGAGCCTTATATAAGATACTCATGATGATCGTATTTATACATACGGATTTACCGGAACCTGTAGCACCTGCTATCAAAAGGTGGGGCATCTTTGCGATATCCGCTATAACAACCTGACCTGCAAGGTCTTTACCGACAGCAAAGGATATCTTTGATTTCGAATCAGAAAACTCTTTAGACTCGATAAGATCCCTGAAAGGAACAGCACTGCTTTCCGAATTGGGAACTTCTATACCCACGGCACTCTTACCGGGAATAGGTGCTTCGATACGTATATCCGCAGCACCAAGGCTTAATTTGATGTCATCGGAAAGAGATACGATCCTGCTTACTTTAACACCTGGAGCCGGGGTAAGTTCATATCTTGTAACCGCAGGACCCTTTGAACAGTTTGCGGGATCTATTGAAACCTCGACACCGAAAGTAGCCAGAGTCTCTTTTAATTTATTAGCGGTTTCGATGATATCGTCACCCTTACTTCCTTTACGTTTATCCCCTTTGTTAAGAAGCTGTACGCTGGGGAATTTATAAGCCTTGGTCGGAACGCTTTTCTTTTCGCTAATATACATATCAAGCGTCGGATCTTCGCTTTTAGGTGCAGATTCCGAAGCACTTGAGATCATTTTAACCGAACTCGAAGTAAGAGAGATCTCGGAAACATCTTTTTTAGGTTCAACATTATTGATGCTAACGGGAACTACTTCACGCGGTTCTTCTTTCCTTAAGGGTTTTGTATCGTTATCGTAAACATTAATGGGTTTGATCTCATCATTGTTAACATTCTTTGCGATATTCTTAGCATGGATCTGATGAACGTCGTTTGTTTCTTTCTTTTCTTCAGGCTCTTTCTTTTTAACTTCTCTTACTTCTTTTTCATCATCGTCAAGGAAAGACCTGATCTCGGAAGGCTTTACATCGATGATCTTCTCTTTTTTGTCATTTTCGTTTTCTTCATCATCGGTATTTATCGTATAAGAAAGCTTTTTCTTCTTTGCTTCCTCTTTTTCTCTTAATTTTCTGATCTCTCTTTCGGTATATTCTCTTTCTTTTTCCTTATCGTAATCGTCAAGATCGGAATATTTCGCTTTAAGGATCTTATAATATCTGACAATATATTTGCCAAACATAACTATGAGGGAAGCGATTATAAAGAGGATCGAAAGAATCCATACAAGCGCTCTGCCGGTGCTTATATCGATAACATAAGCGATAAGGCCGAATAAAACTCCGCCGCCTTTACCTGCATGGTAAAAGATCTTAACGGATTCGGTAAAATTGTTGGCGCTTATATCCGAATAAGCAAACAAATGCGCGATCATTCCGACAGCGATCGTGAAGATCCCTGCCGAAACAAAATTAAACACCGTTTTCTTGGTAGTATCCTTAAATACGAGATATAAAATTATCGCAATACCAACTATAGGCATCACAAAAGCATCGAATCCGAAAAGTCCCTTTATCACACTTGTAACAAATAACCCGAATGTGCCTTCAAAAATGCCTAAAGCAAAAAGGAACCAGATGACCAGCAGTGCAAAAACACCTATATAGATCAAAACCTTTACGTAATCGAATTCAAATTCATCGTTTTTGTTTGAATTCTTCCTTTTTGCAGGTGATGTATTTTTTCTTCTGTTAGTGTTGGAAGAAGTTCTCTTAGGGCTTGTACTTCTGTTGCCCGAAGATGTTCTTCTCTTACGACTGCCATCAGATGTCATAGTAATCTTTACCCTTTAAGTCTTTAATATCAAAGTCGTCTCCGTCCTCGAGATCATAATCGTAAGTAAGTTCTCTTGTAACATGAGGCTTGGGTGTGGGAAGAGGATTTTTGATCATAGCCTTGGCCTTAAGGTTGGGATCGGCTTCAACAAGCGAAATACCTTCGTTTGCGACTTTCATCTTATGGTTTTCCTCCTCTTCTTTGTCTTTATAAACATGAGCCGTTCTGTAATCTCTTCTTGACGGAATTATCTTGTCTCTCTTCTCTGTGTCATTCGAAAGAACCTTTTCGGATTCTTCTTTAACTTCAGCAGGTTCGGCAACTGTTTCGGCTGCCTTTTCTTCAACTTCAGCAGGTTCGGCAACTGTTTCGACTGCCTTTTCTTCAACTTCGGGAACAGTAACCGTTTCGATAATCTTCTCTTCAGCCTGAGGCGCGGAAACGATCGATGTTTTGCTTTCGGAAGTCTCGGGTGCTCCATTGCCGGCAACCGTCTTTTCTTCGATCTTGGGAGGAGCAGCAACTTCTTTAACCTCTGCCTTGACTTCAGTTTCAACAGGCTTTGGAGGAGGAACCGGTCTTCCGGGGATCGTCGGAGGAGCAGGTCTTGAAGGTCTGACAGGCACGGTTCTGACGGTCTCGAGTTTAGAGATCTTGCTGCTGTTTGAAGATCTGTGATCGTAATCCCTGTTATTCCTTGCATACATCGATCTCTTAACGATATATTGTTCAGGTTCACCGTTAAATCCGAACGAATCGAAGAAACCGATACTTGCGAAGATTATATAAAATACATTTACAAGAAACGCATATTCGCTCGCGTTGAAGTTTACAAACGTAAAAACAGCGGCAAAGCTTAATATCGTAACGGCAAAAAGTCCTCTGTCAGCCTCGTTTCTTATAAAAGCAAAGATCGCAATGGCTGCAAAAACGAAGAGAGCTATCCCTTCAAATCTTCCTTCCATCGGAGCGGTATAGCTTAACGAAAGGCCTTTGGGATCAAAAGAGAAAATATAATTAAATATATTTGTCATGTTTTTCAATCCGTTGTTAGGAATGAAAAACAGGAATACCAGCAAAGCAACAAAGAAAGAACCTGTATAAACAGGAACCTGAAAACTTCTTTTCTGAAAATTCAGGAAGCTTTCTCTGTTATAAACCATTACGAGTGAGCATACGGTTACCAAAAGCAAAGAAATACCCAAAATATCACACATTGCAATAAACCCGGATAATACTCCGAGTCCTACAATGTACAATACATGGTAATTCTCTTCAATTTTCCCTCTTACATTTAAGTCATTGATCCTGAACAGATAATAAATGTATCCGGCGAATAAAAACGCAAGCAAAACATCCGGAGACAGATTCATTGTAGAATTGATCGAATAAGGCAGAAATGCGATAAGGGCAAATGCCAGAAGGCCGTATCTTAATCTTAATGATCTTTTAAGTGCAAAATAAGTAAATTCAGCTATGCCTATCTGGAGTAAAGCGTTAAACGCATATAACGGGTAAACCGTTGAGTTGATCCTGCAAAGCAGACGACAGATCGATGCGTAAAGAAAAGTCGCAAAAGTCGTGTCCGGAAGCAGATTTGTCGTACCTAATGCATAGCTGTAATATATATTGTTAACATCCTCACCTATCTTTGAGGTGATCACGATGATCCTTATAAAAACCATCAGGACCGGAACGAGGATTACCGTAACCGTCTCAACCGACTTGGGAAATACAGGGAGTTTTTCCGGTACATATTTCTCGGGCAGATGAGGGATAACGAATTTTACGATCAGTATAACGAAACCGGCGGCCACAAAAACAATAGCGTATCTGATAATAAGCGGAAGCAAAGCACCGTTATTAACAGATACGGGGTTTAAACTAACGGAATAAAGACCTATCCCGCAAAAAAAGATTAAAGCAAATACCACATATACAATATAATGATAAATGTGTTTTCTTGTAAGCATTTAGTCTAACCTTCCAAATTTAAGCTTAAATCCTGTAAAGTGTCATTCGGTATATTTATCAATATTGTATCTGGGACGACCTTTAACCTCCATGTAGATCTTGCCGATGTATTCGCCGATAAGACCGATGGATATAAGTTGTACGCCTCCCAAGAACCAGATGCTGACGATAAGTGATGTCCATCCGGGTTCAACACTTAAGAAAATGAAAGAGATCAAAGCGTATATCAATGCAGCAAGGCTTAATACAACGCTTATGATTCCGAGTAAAACAATGTATCTTATCGGTTTTACCGAAAAAGACGTGATTCCTTCGATGGCAAGTGCGAGCATCTTCTTTAAAGGATACTTGCTCTCTCCCGCAACTCTGACTTTTCTGTCATAGTAAACGCATGCAGTTTTATAACCGATCAGCGGAACTATGCCTCTTATATAAAGATTTTCTTCTTTATATTTCGAGAACTGTTCAAGCGCTCTTTTAGACATAAGTCTGAAATCAGCATGATTGTAGATCGTCTTTGCGCCGAAGAAATTCATAAGTTTATAGAAAGACTGAGCCGTAAATCTCTTGAAAAACGAATCGGTCTTTCTTTTGTTTCTTACACCGTAAACGATATCGTTGCCTTCATGGTAAAGATCCACCATTTCGTCAAAGACTTCGATATCATCCTGAAGATCCGCATCTATCGATATCGAGATATCGCAGATATCTTTTGCAAAATTAAGACCTGCGGTCAATGCAAACTGATGTCCTACATTTCCCGCAAGTTTAAGTCCGCGGACTTCTTTGTGTATCTTATTTTCGTTTTCGATCAATTCCCATGTCTTGTCTTTGCTTCCGTCATCTACGAAAAGAAGAAAAGAATCCGGAGAGATCTTGCCTTTGGCGATCAGATCGGAAAGTTTGTTTCTTAAGCTTTCAAATGTGATCGGAAGCATCTCTTCCTCGTTGTAACACGGAACTATTATCGAAAGAATATCCATAATGTGCTCCTATTATTTTAAGCAGTTAAAAGCCTGTTCAAGATCTGCGATGATATCATCCGCATTTTCGATTCCGACCGAGAATCTGATAAGATCGGGTTTAACTCCTGCTTCAAGAAGCTGCTCGTCGGTCATCTGTCTGTGTGTATGACTTGCGGGATGAAGAACACATGAACGTGTATCTGCAACATGTGTAACGATAGCAATAAGCTTCAATGCGTCCATGAACTTGATGCTTGCTTCTCTTCCGCCCTTGATACCGAAAGTCAAAACGCCGCATGTTCCGTTAGGCATGTATTTCTTAGCTCTTTCATAGTAAACGTCGCCTTCAAGTCCGGGATAATTAACCCATGCAACGTTCTCGTTAGCCTTTAACCACTTTGCAACCTTTAATGCATTCTCGCAATGTCTCTGCATACGAAGGTGAAGTGTCTCAAGACCTAAGTTTACATAGAAAGCATTCTGAGGAGACTGGATGGAACCTAAATCTCTCATCAATGTTGCAGTTGCTTTAACAATGTAAGCTGCTTTTCCGAACTGCTCTGTATAATTTGTTCCGTGATAAGATTCATCGGGATAACAGAGTCCGGGGAACTTATCGGGATATTTTGTCCAGTCGAAATTACCTGAATCAACGATACATCCGCCTACGGAAACAGCATGACCGTCCATGTATTTCGTAGTTGAATGTGTAACGATATCAACACCGAATTCAAAAGGTCTGCAGTTGACGGGTGTAGGGAATGTATTGTCTACGATAAGAGGTACGCCTGCTTCATGTGCTGCTTTAGCGAATTTCTCGAAATCAAGTACGACAAGTGAAGGATTTGAAATGGATTCCGCAAGCACGCATTTTGTATTGGGCTTAAACTCTTTTCTTAAATCTTCAAGAGAGATCTCGGGATCGACTACAGTTGTCTCGATTCCCATCTTAGCAACAGTCGTTGTAAGAAGGTTGAATGTACCGCCGTATAAAGCAGAGCTTATGATGATATGATCTCCTGCTTCCGCAAGATTGAATACCGCATAGAAGTTTGCAGCCTGGCCTGATGATGTAAGCATTGCAGCTGCTCCGCCTTCCATATCACAGATCTTAGCGGCAACAAAATCATTTGTAGGATTCTGAAGTCTTGTATAGAAATAACCTGAAGCTTTCAGATCGAAAAGATCTCCCATCTGTTCGGATGTGTCATATTTGAAAGTTGTTGACTGATAAATAGGGAGAATTCTTGCTTCTCCTTTTGTAGGGTGCCAGCCCGACTGAATACATTTGGTTTCAATTCTGTAATCGCTCATTTTATTTTCCCTCGTAGTTTAATATTAGTATTTATTCTTCATCCCAGTTTGTATAAACATTCTGAACATCATCGTCTTCATCAAGAAGATCAAGTGTTCTCTGGAGATTCTTTACAGCTGTTTCGTCATCAAGTTTTACATAGTTCTGGGGAAGCATTGTAACTTCAGCCTGAGCCATGGGGATCTTGTTATCTTCAAGAGCCTTGATGACATCCGTGATAGTGTCGGGAGATGTGATGATCTCGAAGCTGTCTTCTTCTTCGGTAAAATCATCCGCACCGGCATCAAGAGCTATCATCATAAGATCGTCGGCTTCCATATCGCATTCTTCCTTGTCGATAATGATCTGGCCGCACTCGTCAAACATATAAGAAACGCATCCCTGAGTACCGATATTGCCCTGACCCTTTGTAAATGCCGAACGAACGTTACTTGCCGTTCTGTTCTTATTGTCTGTAAGGCACTTAACGATGATCGCGATACCGTTGGGGCCGTATCCTTCGTATGTGCACTGTTCGTAAACTACATTTGAGCCTTCTCCGGCTGCTTTCTTGATACCTCTGTCGATAGTATCGTTAGGCATGTTGTTTGCCTTTGCTTTTGCGATAACTGCTGCAAGTTTATAATTGTTGGCAGGATCGGGTCCGCCTTCTTTAACAGCTACAGCGATCTCACGTCCGATAATGGTGAAGATCTTACCTTTAGCCGCATCATTCTTTTCCTTTTTGTGTTTGATATTGGCAAATTTTGAATGTCCAGACATAAATTCCTCCTAGTGTTACGTAAAAATCAACAACATATTATATCATTTTCAAGCCTGTTTATCAACAAAATCAGTGTCTTTCTTTTCTTCTTCGACTGTTATTTTTGTAACAAAAACAGTTTTGATTATGTGGTTTTCAACCTGAATTATCTTAAACGAATAACCTTCATATTCGATCACGGATTTATCGTCATTTTCGGGTATATATCCGAGCTTGTTGATAAGGAATCCGTTGATGGTCTCGATATCGGTATCTTCGCACTCAAAATCAATCTTCAGAAGGTCGCTTAATTCCTCAAGCGGTGTCAGACCGTCTATCTCGTAGCTTCTCTCGCCCTTAAGTTCCACGAAAGTCTCTTCTTTGTCGTATTCATCGAGAATATTACCCACGATCTCTTCGAGGATATCTTCCATCGCAACAAGACCGCTCGTCTGGCCGTATTCATCGATAACAATGACCATCTGAAGCTTGTCGTCCTTCATTTTTTTGAAAAGATCGTCTATCTTTCTTGTTTCCGAAACAAACCTCGCTTCACGCAAAAGCTTGGGATATCTTTTGATCGAACCGTTTCTCTGGCGGTTTGCATCCTGATATCTTAATGCGTCTTTTAGGTGCAAAATACCGATGATATGGTCAAGATTGTCGATATATACCGGATATCTTGAATTGCTTCCTTCGAGCATGATCTTTATCGCATCCGAAAGCGTCGTATCCGCATTGATACCCACGATACTGTTACGGTTTGTCATTATATCCTTGGCTTCTTTGTCGTTAAGTTCGAAAATATTGTTGATCATGGCAACCTCATCGTCTTCGATAAGACCCTGATCGTTAGATTCCTGGACCATGGACAGGATATCGTCCTCGGTAACTTCATCATCTTTGTTGTATTTGTTTTTACCGATAAGGTTAAAAAAGACAGTCAGAAAGAAGTTCGAAAAGTCAGAAATAGGAACCATTATCAAAGACAATTTAAGTGAAAACAAGGTGAACGCAGCCTTGGTATATTCGGACGAATGTCTTACGATCTTACGGGGTAAAAGAAAGAATAAAAGAAAGTTTACAAACAGTATCAGAATAAAAAAAGAAACGAGAACCACGGCGAAAAAAACTACTATCGCCGAATTCCCGAAGTCGGCATCCGTAAATAAGGGACGCATTACCGTCGATAACAAAACCTCGATCGGAATAAACATCAATATGTTTACGGTGATCAGGGCCGCGTGAAATCGATTTTCATACTTGGAACGGTTTTCGAGAAACAGATTCAGAGTCTGAATGTTCGTAAGCGACATCTTATCGCTTATGCTCTCCAAATCATTCTCGTTAAAATCCTCCACAACGCAAAGACTGACCGAAAATAAAATTTCGGCCAATACAAGCATAAAAAGTATTAAATAAGCGATCCAAATCTCATCAACATAATAGAAATTGGTCAGCAGTATATTATTTGTTGTTACTAGCATTCATAACCTCTAAAATAACACAGTTGTTATATATTCTGTCGTCGACCTTAAGAGCCGAAAATGCTTTGGGCATATTTTCAAGGATATCTCTCGCTGTGGTACAGAACGCGGTAAGTTCCTTGCCCGCAAATTCTCCTGCTCTTCCGTGAAGATACACAGCGGTATTTACGCCTCTGAAGGGATATTCCTCATTGATGATAAGAGAAGCTATCATACCGGATAATATATCCCCGGCACCGGCTGTCGAAAGTGAAGAATTACCGGATTTGTTGATATAAAGATCCGTTCCGTCGCTTACTCTCGTGGATGAATCCTTAAATACGGTTATGATACCGTATTCTTTTGCGATCTTTAAAGCAAGTTCATCGAGGTTGCTCTTGACTTCATCAGCCTTAAGACCGCAAAGACGTGCAAGTTCAAGGATATGTGGCGTGATAACGACATTTCTCTCTTTGTCCTTATTATACAAAGGATGATCCTTATCTGCTTTAAAATCTTCTTTTAAGACATCCTGGAATTTGTATTTTACGGAAATGGAATTAAGAGCATCGGCATCTACAACGATATTTCCGTTGTAATTCTTAAGAACATATTCCGTGATCTTTAAAGTGTCTTCTCTTATACCGAGTCCGGGTCCTATGACTACAGAATCCGTCTTCTTCAAGAGTTTATCGAGTTTGTCTTTGAAGAAAGTATCTTTTTCATCAAAAACGGGATGTTTGATGTTGTCAAACCAGTCGAATATAGCCTCAGGGATAAGAACCTTGAGGGATTCGACATTGTTTCTGTCGGTAAAGATATTTACCATTCCGCAGCCGCTTCTTAATGCAGCCATACTACAAAAGAAGACGCATCCTGACATACTCTCGTTTCCTGCTATTACGAGAACACGTCCGAATGTGCCTTTATTGCCTTTTTCGTTTCTTTTGTTTAAATGTGGATTATAATTCATGACTAGTGAAGCTTATTTTCATCAGGATTATATTTCATGTCAAAAATCTCGATAACATCGGCTCCGAAGATATCATGCATAAATGCGTATAGATCCTGAATCCTCTTTTGCTTTTCCTGCTTTCTGACTACTTTTTTCTTTAATTCTACACGAACTTCATCAATCCATTGAGAAATTTCGTTAATTTCTTCGGTGCCTTCCTTTATATCATCATAACACACTTCCATTGTTGCAAGCATCAACTTTTTGTTAATTTCGTTAATTTTTGCAGGAAGATCCAAAGCTTCATCCTGATATGCTTCGAGTTTTTCGTTACAGTCTTCAACGAGTTTTTTGTTCTCTTCGACCTTCTTTTCGTCCAAAGCCTCGGCATCCATACTCGAAGAACGGATCTCTTCCATAAGCTTGTTCTTAAGGGCTTTTATTTCCTTGGTTTCGGTATTGATCTTGCCCTGTCTTTTTAAAAGCTCATTTAATTCAGTCTCCAGAGATTTGATCTCCGGGTTTGTATCGATCTGTGTAAACAGCCTGTGCCATTTATGGTCAAGCGTCAGCACGGGTACTTTTTTGCCTTCCAGTGCGGGTTTGTATACTTCATCACTTCTCGACATAAAAATCCCCCCTTATTTTTCGTCGTCGTGAATCTTGAATGACAATTTCATAAGGCTGTCGGAAAGGTGCACGTTTTCAACGTGAATACTGTCGGGAACATCAAGGTCTACATGTGCAAAATTCCAAATACCGCAAATATTGCATTCAACCAGTGTTTTAACTATCTCTGTAGCGCCCTGCTTGGGAAGTGTAAGGACAGCTATATCGATATTGTTTGTCTTTATGAATTCGGCTATCTTCGAGGTATGCATAACTTCCATACCGCGGACTTTCTGGCCGATAACTTCTTCTTTACAGTCAAAAATGCCTTTAACGAAGAATCCTCTTTTTTCAAAATTCATATAATTCGCAAGAGCCTGGCCAAGGTTTCCTGCTCCGATGATGATAAGATTGTGTCTCTTATCGAGTCCTAAGATCTTACCGATCTCTTCGTAAAGGTAATTTACGTTATAACCGTATCCCTGCTGTCCGAAACCGCCGAAATGATTGAAATCCTGTCTTATCTGGGATGCGGTCACATTCATTCTTTTTGAAAGCTCTCCGGATGAGATCCTCTCCATCCCTTCGTCTTTCAGATCGCCCAAATATCTGAAATATCTCGGAAGTCTGGAAATGACCACCTGAGATATATTTTTTTCCTGCATGTCTAACCCCTTAATATTATTCTCAGCTTATATAATGTGTCAAAAAATTATCAATATTTCTTCTGATAAAAAAAGGGCGACAAAAACACACTTGCCGCCCTTATTTAAATTATTTTACTCTTCTTACTCTGAATACGCCTTCGAGTGCTTCGAGCTTAGCGATGATATCATCAAGATCTGCGCTTTCGGAATCGATCATTGTGTAAGCAAAATCTCCCTTAGACTTGTTTGTCATATCGGAAATATTGATATTGTTGTCGCCGAAAAGTGCTGTGAACTTTGTGATCATGTTCGCAATGTTCTTGTGGAAGATAGCAACTCTTGCAGCCTGTGAACAGATACCCATATCGCAGTTGGGATAGTTAACAGAGTTAACGATATTACCGTTTTCAAGGTAATTCTTCATTTCCTTAACTGCCATCTTTGCACAGTTATCCTCAGACTCTTCTGTAGAAGCGCCAAGGTGAGGTATAACGATGCATCCGTCCTGACCTGCTGTTGTAGGGTTGGCAAAATCGGAAACATATTTACGTACCTTGCCTGACTTGATAGCGTCAAGAAGGTCATTTTCGTTAACAAGGATGTCACGTGCAAAGTTAAGAATGATAACGCCGTCTTTCATCTTAGAGAAAGCTTCTGCATTGATCATTCCCTTTGTTGAATCCATAGCGGGAACATGAACAGTGATGAAATCTGCAACTTCATAGATCTCATCAAGTGTGTTTACATGCTTGATATCGCGGCTTAAGTTCCAAGCTGCGTTGATGGAAAGGTAAGGATCGTATCCGTAAACTTCCATGCCAAGGCTCTTTGCTGCGTTGGCAACTTTAACACCGATGGCACCAAGTCCGATAACACCGAGCTTCTTGCCTTCGATCTCTGTACCTGCGAAAGCCTTTTTAGCCTTCTCTGCAGTCTTAGCGATATTCTCGTCAGCCTTGTTTTCTTTTACCCATTCGATACCGCCTACGATATCACGGCTTGCAAGGAGCATGCCTGCGATAACGAGTTCCTTAACACCGTTTGCGTTTGCACCGGGTGTATTGAATACAACGATACCTTTTTCTGCGCACTTATCAAGAGGGATGTTATTTACACCCGCACCTGCTCTTGCTACGCAAAGAAGCTTATCGGAAAGCTCCATATCATGCATTACGGCACTTCTTACAAGCACGCCGTCTGCATCTGCAAAATCATCTGTTGCAACATAATTTGCATCAAAATTATCAAGACCTACCTGAGCGATAGGGTTAAGGCAATTATACTTAAACATTATGCATTCTCCTTCTCGAATTTCTTCATAAATTCAACAAGCTTTTCAACACCTTCGATGGGCATTGCATTGTAAATGGAAGCTCTCATGCCGCCGACGCTTCTGTGGCCTTTAAGGTTAACAAAGCAGGCTTCCTGGGATTCTTTGATGAACTTGGCTTCGATTTCAGCCTTCTTTTCGACATCTTCGATATCGCAGACGAAAGGAACGTTCATTAAAGATCTGTCTTCTTTTCTTACGGTACCTACAAAAAGTTTGGATTCGTCAAGGAAATCGTAAAGAATCTTAGCCTTCTTCTCGTTATGTTCCTTCATAGCGCTAAGGCCACCCATTTTCTTAATCCACTTAAATACCTTGCCGCAAATATAAATATTATAACAAGGAGGTGTATTATAAAGTGAATCATTATCACTTTGAGTCTTCCACTTAAGCATTGTTGGAGTACCTTCTAATACATCGTCTGTAATTAAATCTTCTCTAATAATTGCAATAACTACACCAGCAGGTCCAATATTCTTTTGAACACCACCATATACTACTCCATACTTAGTTACATCCATAGGTTCAGATAAGAAGCATGAAGATACATCAGATACAAGTAACTTACCCTTTGTATTAGGAAGAGTCTTATACTTTGTTCCGTAAATTGTATTATTTTCACAAATGTATACATAATCCATATCATCTGTAATAGGTAAATCTGAGCAATCAGGAATATATGAGAAAGTCTTATCAGCAGAAGATGCTAATTCGACAGCCTCACCATAAATCTTAGCTTCAGCAAAGGCCTTCTTAGCCCACTGGCCTGTAATAACATAACCAGCCTTCTTATTCTTCATAAGATTCATTGGTACTTCAGCAAAGAACTGTGATGCACCACCCTGAAGGAATAATACCTTGTAGTTATCAGGAATGTTTAATAGATCTCTTAAATCCTTCTCAGCCTCTTTAATGATTGCATCATAAACCTTAGATCTATGACTCATTTCCATTACGGACTGACCAGAACCCTTATAATCTAACATTTCGTCTGCTGCTTCTTTTAATACTTCCTCAGGTAAAACAGCTGGACCTGCACTAAAGTTATAAACTCTTGCCACTTTTCTCTTCCTCCTAGATTTTAAATTGCAAAGCCCCATAAGTAGCCATATTCTCTTGTCTGCGGTTAGAGAATTTGGGGCTTTCTAACTTGTCTGACATCAGCCAAAAGATATCAGACAAGTAAAATTTTAGTTTATAGCTTTGGATTTGTCAACTAATTAACAAAGCTAATATCTATAAACATTTTCTATCTAATAAATGCTAATGGCATTAATTAGTTACTTTTTAGCCTCTAAATTTAGAAGCTCGTTATTTATTTTACTTAGAAGCCTTCTTTGCTTCTGCTTCCTTTTTATTAAGATCTTCTCTATCAAATGCATCAGAAATAGCTGCCCCTGGAGAAACCATTGGGAATACCTTATCATCCTTTTGGATTACACATTCAATAACGCAAGGTATATTAAGCTTAATTGCCTCCTCTAGGGCTTTATTAAACTCTTCAATAGTTGTTACTCTTACAGCATGAGCACCCAAACCTTCTGAAACCTTAACAAAATCCACCTGATCTTCTAAAACTGTTGCTGAATATCTCTTGCCATAAAAGAGATCCTGCCACTGTCTTACCATACCAAGTACATGATTGTTAAAGATAATCTCAATAACTGGAATGTTATAACGAGTTGCTGTTGCTATTTCATTCATATTCATTCTAAAGCAACCATCACCAGCAATATTAATTACAATCTTATCCTTTACACCCACTTTAGCACCAATAGCTGCACCTAGGCCATAACCCATAGTTCCAAGGCCACCTGATGTAAGAAGTGTACGTGGACTTGTGTACTTATAATGCTGAGCTGCCCACATCTGGTGCTGTCCAACATCAGTTGCAATAATAGCCTCACCCTTAGTGATTCTATCGATATTTTCCATAATATTAGGACCATTTAAAGAGTCCTTATTGAACTTCATTGGGAACTTCTTTTGATATTCCTCAATATGCTTAATCCACTCTGTGTGATCTTGCTTTGTAAGCTTAGCATTTAGGCGAGAAAGGACTTCCTTAGCATCGCCAATAATTGAGGCATCTGTATGAATATTCTTATTAATTTCAGCTGGATCTACATCAATATGTAAAATCTTAGCATGACGCGCAAACTTCTTAGCATTACCTGTTACTCTATCTGAGAATCTTGCACCAATGGCAATAAGAAGATCACATTCAGACACGCCAAAGTTAGAAGTTTTAGTACCATGCATACCAATCATACCTGTATACTTCTTATCGTGTCCTGAAAATGCGCCTTTACCCATTAAGGAATCACAAACCGGTGCGTCTACCAAATCTGCAAATTCTCTTAATTCCTTAGAGGCATCAGATAAAATCACACCGCCTCCTACATAAAGGAAAGGCTTTTTAGAAAGCTTAATCATTGCTACTGCCTTATCTATATCCTCATCAGTTAAGTCAATAACCTTTCTTTTTGGAGCTTCAATTTCCATCTTCTTAAATTCTGCTAAATTAGCTGTTACATCTTTTGTTACATCTACTAAAACAGGGCCTGGACGTCCCTCTTTAGCTATTCTAAACGCTTCTCTAATTGTGGAAGCTAGCTTGTTAACATCTTTAACAATATAGCTGTGCTTTGTAATAGGCATAGCAACACCAGCTATATCAACCTCTTGGAATGAATCCTTACCAAGTAAAGGTACAGTAACATTACAAGTAATTGCCACTACAGGAATTGAATCCATATAAGCTGTAGCAATACCAGTTACTAAATTAGTTGCACCAGGACCTGAAGTAGCAAAACAAACACCTACTTTACCTGTTGCTCTTGCATAACCATCTGCAGCATGAGCAGCCCCCTGCTCATGACTTGTAAGTACATGAGTAATTTCATCAGAATGCTTATAAAGAGCGTCATATACATTAAGGATAGCTCCACCTGGATATCCAAAAACAGTATCAACACCCTGTTCTTTCAAACATTCAACGATGATTTCTGAACCATTAATTTTCATAAACCTTCTCTCCTATTTCGACCCTATAGTTTTTTAAAGTAAATGTGTAACTATTAGGAAAATATACTTAAAACCCGGTACTAAATGCGATTATACCTAGGTATTAAGTTATAAGTCTTAAGCTGTGGCCATAATACAGCTTAAGACTTAGTTTAATACTTTTTTATATATAAATAAAGTCTAAATATTAGTTTACACCCTTAGGAACTTCTAGAATTGCACCTCTGTTACCTGATGTAACCATAGAAGCATATCTCTTTAAGTAACCTGTTGTAACCTTTGGTTCTCTTGGAGTCCAAGCCTGTCTTCTCTTTTCTAATTCTTCATCAGAAACCTTTAAGTTAAGGCTTAACTTAGGTATATCAATTGAGATAATATCTCCTTCTTCTACTAAAGCAATAGGTCCGCCAACAGCAGCTTCTGGAGAAACATGTCCAATAGATGCACCACGGCTTGCGCCTGAGAATCTACCATCAGTAATTAAAGCTACTGATGAGCCAAGTCCCATACCAGCAATAGCTGAAGTAGGATTAAGCATTTCTCTCATACCAGGGCCACCCTTTGGTCCTTCATATCTAATAACAACAACGTCGCCAGGATTAATCTTTCCACCCTTAATAGCAACAATTGCATCATCTTCACAATCAAATACTCTTGCTGGTCCTTCATGTACAAGCATTTCATCAACAACAGCTGAACGCTTAACAACTGAACCGTCTGGAGCTAAGTTACCTGAAAGTACTGCAAGTCCACCTGTCTTAGAATATGGATTTGATACTGGTCTAATAACTTCTGGATCTAAGTTTTTAGCATCCTTTATATTCTCACCAACTGTCTTACCTGTAACTGTCATACAGTCTCTATTAATAAGACCAAGACTATCAAGTTCCTTCATTACTGCATATACACCGCCGGCTTCATTTAAGTCTTCCATGTAAGTTGGGCCTGCTGGTGCAAGGTGACAAAGGTTTGGAGTCTTTTCTGAAATTGGATTTGCAAATTTAATATCAAAATCAAAGCCTACTTCGTGAGCAATAGCTGGAAGGTGAAGCATTGAATTTGTTGAACAACCAAGGGCCATATCAACAGTTAAGGCATTCATAATAGCATCCTTTGTCATAATGTCTCTTGGACGAATATTCTTTCTATACATTTCCATAACAGCCATACCTGCATGTTTAGCAAGCTTAATTCTTTCTGAGTAAACTGCAGGAATTGTTCCATTTCCTCTAAGACCCATACCAAGAACCTCTGTTAAGCAGTTCATAGAGTTAGCTGTGTACATACCAGAACATGAACCACAAGTAGGACATGCCTTATGCTCATATTCCTTTACATCCTCTTCTGTCATCTTACCAGCTGCGCAAGCACCAACTGCCTCAAACATAGAAGAAAGGCTAGTCTTGTGACCCTTAACACGGCCTGCAAGCATAGGACCACCGGATACAAATACAGTAGGAACATTCACTCTAGCTGCTGCCATAAGAAGACCAGGTACGTTCTTATCACAATTAGGTACCATAACTAGGGCATCAAACTGATGAGCAATTGCAAGAGATTCTGTTGAATCTGCAATTAAATCTCTAGTTACAAGAGAATACTTCATACCAATATGACCCATGGCAATACCATCACAAACTGCAATTGCAGGAATAACTACTGGCACACCACCAGCTTCTGCTACTCCCATCTTTACTGCATTTACAATCTTATCTAGGTTCATATGACCTGGAACAATTTCATTATATGAGCTAACGACACCAACTAATGGCTTTTCCATTTCTTCCTCAGTAAAACCCAAGGCATTAAAAAGGGAACGATGTGGTGCCTGTTGCATACCTTTTTTTACATTATCACTCTTCATAATCCTTCTTCCTTCCTTTAATTAAATATTAGCAGCGATTAAATCGCCCATTTTATCAGTTCCTACAACTTCCTTTGTCTCATTAGAAGCTATATCAACTGTTCTATAACCTTCACTTAATACCTTAGCCACTGCCTCCTCAATAGCATTAGCCTCCTTATCAAGATCAAGACTAAACTTAAGCATCATTGCAGCTGAAAGAATTGTTGCAATTGGATTAGCCTTGTTTTGTCCTGCAATATCTGGTGCTGAACCATGACTAGGTTCGTATAGTCCAAGCTTTGTCTTACCAAGTGATGCAGATGATAACATTCCAATAGAACCTGTAATCATACTTGCCTCGTCTGATAAAATGTCACCAAACATGTTCTCAGTTAAAATAACATCAAACTGTCCAGGATTCATAACAAGCTGCATTGCACAGTTATCAACTAACATATTCTCTAAGGCTACATCCTCATAATCCTTAGAAACCTCAGCTACAACTTTTCTCCAAAGTCTAGAAGAATCAAGTACATTAGCCTTATCTACTGATGTTACCTTCTTCTTTCTTTTTCTAGCAATTTCAAATGCCTTAATAGCAATTCTTCTAATTTCTTCTTCATTATATGTAAGAGTATCTCTAGCTTCTAACATACCATTAACTGTCTTAGTTTCTCTTTCTCCAAAGTAAAGACCGCCTGTAAGCTCTCTTACAATAATCATATCAAAGCCATCCTTTGTAATCTCTTCCTTTAAAGGACAAGCTTTTTTTAACTCATTATAAAGATAAGCAGGTCTTAGATTAGCAAATAAACCTAAATCCTTACGAATCTTTAAAAGACCAGCCTCTGGTCTTAAATTAGGTGCCACATCATACCATCTTGAGTTACCTACATTACCGCCAACTGCGCCAAGTAATACTGCATCTGAAGCCTTGCAAATATCTACCGCCTCATCAGTTAGTGGAACGCCATACTCATCAATGGAGCAACCTCCCATTAAAATCTTAGTATAATTAAAAGTATGACCAAACTTATCAGCCACCTTATTTAGCACTTTAACTGCCTCTCCTACAATTTCTGGTCCGATTCCATCACCAGGAATTAAAGTAATCTTACATTCCATAACTACATACCTCTTATCCTAATTTAAACCAAGTGTATTTGGTTTATATTATATATTACAGTTGTCTAACCGCATAAGTCAAGTTGTATTACAACTTAATTTTATTTTTCTTAATTTAAAAATTGATTTCCATTATTAGTGATAGCTCTAAAATTTACTATAATTTATTAAGAGGCTCAAATAAGCTTATAATTGATCAACAATCCAGTCAATAACTGGATGCTCTTCCTCCCCTTCTTTAGTTTCTCTTGGTTTTGACATAGGTTCCATATCTGCAGATGAAGTCTCTGTTTTAGAATTAGAATCTATATCTGAATCCTCTAGGATTTCATAATTTCTTTTATTCTCCTCTAAGATATCTTTTTTAAACTCTTCCTCTAACTCCTTTTCTTCCCTTGCCTTGGCTTCCTTCTTTCTTAGTTTCTTTTCTTCCTTTGCCCTTCTTTTCTTTTCCTTCTTAGATAGGACAATTATTTCATTAGCCTTTAAATAGACGCTGGCCTTTTTATAAGCTGCCGGTAGCTTTAAGAAAACTAAGGAAACTACTAGACAAGTACAAAGATAGATTATTAAGCATAAAATGCATATAGAGATTACATTTTCCTTAAACAAATCCATATTAATACTTACATTGACAGTGGCAATTACCTTGTTGTTGTCGTTATAGATATTAGCGCCCCTGTAAACAATCCAGGTTTTATTTAAGCTTGATAGGCTAGCCTTCTTCTTTAAGACAATCTTACTATAATAAGAATAGCTAAGTCCCCTAAAGACCCCTAAATCATATGGCCCCTCATCAGCTAAATATACCATTCTGTTATTATCAAGATCTATGTATAAAAGCGACAAGTCATAGATACTTTCATTGGCCCCATAAACTAGGGAAAGGGCATTCTTTATGGATGCATATTCCTTATAGTCCTTTAGGTGGCCAAAATCTGCCGTGTGCTTAGTGTTTATCTCGTCTTCTGCCACATTTCTATCAGAAAGACTTGAAAAAATGCTAGAAACGTAAGCATTTAGATTTTCTAAGTCCTCTTTATCAATATTAGTCTGAATGCTCTCAATGGTTGAATTTATGGTCTCATTAGCCTTATCTAGATATTTGGCATATGAAAATGTAATCACAACAATTAAGACTAGAAGCGTATATATAAGTAAACTAAGATTGATTTTTAGCAATTTTACTAGTTTAGATTTCACTTTTACCCCCAATACTTAGACTAATTTAAAATCACAATATTTTTATATATTATATCATGACTATAAAAAATTTGCATTAAAAAAAGTCGCTAGAAATCTCTAGCGACTTAAGCTTTATTATATAAATTAGTTATCTTCTGATGTTGTAGCCTTTTCAACCTGAGCAATTGCCTTCTTCTGCATTGGAATACGACAGTTCTTGTTGTTACCAAATTCAACGATAACATCATCCTCAGAAAGACTGATGATCACTCCGTAGAAACCACTAGTAGTAAGAACTACATCTCCTACCTCCATTGATTCCATAAGAATCTGCTGTTCCTTCTGCTGCTTCTTCTGTGGTCTAATTGCCAAGAAATACATCATAGCGATGATAGCAACAATATAAATGACCATAACTATAGCTGACATAAATAACCTCCTAATTTTTCTTCATTAATCGCTAGTCTAAAACTAACTTCACTTTAAGAATAATAAACCAAATTAACTGCTATGTCTATTAAATAATAATAAATTCAAACAATTATTTTTTATCCTTATCATAAGTCTTTAGTAAATATAATCTCTCATCCTTAAAACTCTTATAATTACCAGCTTCAATAGCTCCTCTAATATCTGTCATTAAATGATTATAGAAATAGAGATTATGTAAAACGCAAAGTCTCATACCAAGCATTTCCTTAGCCTTAAGTAAGTGTCTTATATAGGCTCTTGAATAATTACGACAAGCAGGACAATTACAGCCCTCTTCAATTGGTGCTAAATCCTTTTCATACTTAGCATTAAAGAGGTTGATCTTACCAAACTTAGTATAAACATGACCATGTCTACCATTTCTTGATGGGTAAACACAATCAAAGAAATCAATACCTCTATCAACTGCCTCTAAGATATTAGCTGGTGTACCAACACCCATAAGATATGTAGGCTTTTCCTTTGGAAGGTATGGCACTACCTTATCAAGTACGTGATACATTTCCTCATGAGTCTCACCAACTGCAAGACCACCAACAGCATAACCGTCAAGGTCCATCTCAGTAATTCTCTTTGCATGTTCAATTCTAATATCATCATAAACCGCACCCTGATTAATACCAAAGAGCATCTGATGTGGATTAACTGTATCCTCTAAAGAATTAAGTCTATCCATTTCCTTCTTACAACGCTCAAGCCAACGTGTAGTTCTTGCTACTGACTTCTCAACATAGTTTCTATCAGCCTTAGCAGGAGCACACTCATCAAAGGCCATGGCAATTGTTGAACCAAGGTTTGACTGAATCTGCATACTCTCCTCAGGACCCATAAAAATCTTATGTCCATCAATGTGAGACTGGAAAGTAACTCCCTCTTCCTTAATCTTTCTTAAGCCTGCAAGAGAGAATACCTGGAATCCGCCTGAATCTGTAAGGATTGGCTTATCCCAATTCATAAACTTATGTAAGCCGCCTAATTCTTTAATTAGCTTATCTCCTGTACGTACATGAAGATGATATGTGTTAGAAAGTTCAATCTGTGTGCCAATTTCCTGAAGGTCTGTTGTTGCTACAGCACCCTTAATTGCTGCAACTGTACCTACATTCATAAAGACAGGAGTTTGAACTGTTCCGTGAACTGTTGTAAATTCAGCTCTCTTAGCATTTCCTGAAGTTGCTAAAATCTTATACATATTATTTTCTCCTAATTTTTATAAAAATCAACAATCTTGTCCATTCTTGCTGTCATGTTGGTAAATATTAAATCTACAAGGCTTAGAGCTGCCATTGCTTCAACTACAACCACCGCTCTTGGAACCACTAATGGGTCATGGCGGCCTTTAATGCTAACCTCAATTTCTTCGTTAGATTTATTAACTGTGTTCTGCATTTTAGAAATAGATGGTGTTGGCTTAAAGGCAGCTCTAAAGATAATATCGCTACCATCTGACATACCGCCAAGTATTCCGCCGGCATTGTTAGTTTCCTTAGTTATCTTGCCATCTTTTATTGAAAATGCATCATTATTAGTAGAGCCAAACATACTAGCAACTTCAAAGCCTTTTCCAATTTCAAAGCCCTTACAAGCCCCGATAGACATAATAGCCTGTGCTAGTCTAGCATCTAACTTATCAAAAACTGTCTCGCCAATTCCTGGCATGACGCCCTTTATCTGGCATTCAATGACTCCACCAAGGGAATCCCCTTCGGCTCTCTTCTCACTAGCAAGTTCTTCCACCTCACTAGCTGCTTTGCTATCTGGCATATTAAAAGGATTCTTATCTCTTTCTTTTAAATCAAAATTGTTATAATCAATAGAAATTCCACCGATTTCCTTAGCATAAGCATCAATCTTAATTCCTAGACTTTCTAAAATCTTAATTGCAATTGCTCCTGCTGCAACTCTACCAATAGTCTCTCTACCAGAACTTCTACCGCCTCCTCTGTAGTCTCTAAAACCATACTTCATATCAAATGTAAAGTCAGCATGACCTGGTCTATAATAGCTTGCAATCTCGCTATAGTCAGCGGATCTTTGCTGCTTATTAAATACTACTAAAGAAATTGGGCTTCCTGTTGTCTTACCTTCAAAAACACCTGAAAGAATGGAAACTTCATCGTCTTCCTTTCTTGGTGTAGTAAACTTAGATGTACCTGGTTTTCTTCTATTAAGGAAATCTTGAATATCCTTAGCCTCTAGTTTAAGTCCTGCGGGACAGCCGTCAATTACGACGCCTAGAGCCTCTCCATGGGACTCTCCCCAAGTTGATATCTTAAAAATGTTGCCAAATGTTGAGCCTGCCAAAATTTACCTCCAATCAAAGTCACAAACAAGTAGTTTGGACGTTCTTACAAAACTTATTACATATCGAAAATAGAAAACACTTCTGCTTCTATACCTTAATAAGTTACCATATTTTAAGCTAAAATTAAACCTATAATTTTCTTTATACTTTTTTTATCATTTATCATTTTTTATCCATTTTATATTTCTAAGGACATGCTACAATAGAGTTAAATAAAAATGAATATTTTCTAAGGAAGGCAGATTATGAGTAAGGTTATAGGAATTGACTTAGGCACCACAAATAGTTGTGTTGCTGTAATTGAAGGTGATAAGCCAGTAGTAATCACTAATAAAGAAGGATATAGAACAACTCCATCAGTTGTTGCATTTGATAAGAATAAAGAGAGATTAGTGGGAGATTTAGCTAAAAGACAGGCAGCTATTAATCCCGACAGAACATTTTTCTCAATAAAGAGACATATGGGTTCAAGCTTCACTAAAAAGATCGACCAAAAAGTATACACCCCTCAAGAAATATCAGCATATATCCTTATGAAACTTAAAGAAGATGCCTCAAATTATTTAGGAGAAGAAGTTACAGACGCTGTTATTACTGTTCCCGCTTATTTTAACGACGCTCAAAGAACAGCCACTAAAGACGCTGGTAAGATTGCAGGTCTAAACGTACTTCGAATAATTAATGAGCCAACTTCTGCTGCCCTAGCTTATGGAC
>JAEEGJ010004379.1_pt1 | contig 48075 bp, 42 predicted proteins | sample 8958761 | NCBI WGS metagenome assembly JAEEGJ01 (sample SAMN16246546, study PRJNA631951) | gut metagenome | biome: gut microbiome; feature: rumen; material: RS-attached | host: Bos | place: Iran: Karaj | collected 2018-10
ACCTCCCGGACCTCATCCGCACGCGCGACCGCGTGGCCTGGGACGGCAAAGCCGGCACGGCCACGGCGCAGCGCGAGCGCCGCATCGGCAGCCTGCTGGTGGACGCGCGCCCCCTCTCCGAGGGCGTGCGCGACCTCCTCACGCAGGCCATCTGCGAAGCGGCGCAGAAGGACGGCACCGCGATGCTGGATTTCTCGGACGATGTCCGGAATCTCCAGCGCCGCGTCGCCGCCGTCGCCGCCTGGCACCCCGAGCTCGGCCTGCCGGACCTCTCCACCGAGGCTGTCCTCGCGTCCGCTCCGCAGTGGCTGCCCCCCTTCGTGGGGCGCGCCACCACCGTCGCGGAGCTCAAGCGCATCGACCTCTGCGCGGCCCTCTGGACCCTGCTGGACTACGCCCAGCAGCAGGCCGTCGAGCGTCTCGCCCCGTCGCATATCGCCGTGCCGACCGGCAGCCGCATCCGCGTCGAATACCGGCAGGGCGCCGACGCCCCGGTCCTGCGCGTACGGCTGCAGGAATGTTTCGGGATGACCGACACCCCGCGCGTGGACGACGGCCGGCGCCCCGTCCTGATGGAGCTGCTCTCGCCGGGCTACAAGCCCGTCCAGCTCACGGCGGACCTGCGGAGCTTCTGGACCAATACGTATTTCGAAGTCAGGAAAGAATTGCGCCGGCGCTATCCCAGACACGCCTGGCCGGACGACCCGCTCGAAGCGGAGGCCGTCCGGGGCGTAAAGAGAAAACCCTGATAATCGCTATTTCTTCTTACCGTTCTTCGGCTCCGCCTCAGAGATACAGACGGGAAGATCATGCTGAATCGTCTGATAGTCTTCAGCGCTCAGCTCGGCCAGCGGCTTGCCGTAGCGGCTGCGCGCCAGTTCGTCGCGCGCCTCTTCATAGGCCTGCGTAATCGCCTGCTGGGTTGAGCAATAACATCCATAGGAGGAGCCTAAATCAGCCTGGTAGCTGACGATGGTTTTGCTGCCGTGTTCGTGGATGAAATCCTTCAGTTCCGGGATAAAAGCCTGGGCGTTTTCTTTTTTATCAGTGCCGGCGAAAATCTTGTCAGCGGAATTTACCTTGACGACGTAGACATCCTCTCGATTCACGGACTTCATCGCTTGTTCCGTAGTCTGGACTTTCAAACCGCCCGGCTTTACTGTTCCCGGCAGCGGCGCTATCGTGCGCCGGACGCCCGTTTCCGCTCCGGGAAGCGTGTAATACAGCTTCAGGGTAAGCGCTTTGCGAAGCTGGGTCTTGACTTCTTCGATGACTTTCATCTTGATGTCCGGGTCAGCCTGCAGATTGACCTTGACGAGCGAAGTCTCCAGATTCATGCCTTTGAGATACATCGACAGATTCTCCAGTTCGACAGAAGTGCCATTGACGATGACGATACCGGGGGCGAAAGAGTTGACGACGACCTTGATCGTGTTGGGATCTTCCTGGACGGTCTGGGCCTGATCGGGGCCCTGAGGGTCGGAAGAGATGGGACGGGCGGTGGCGCCGAAGGCGACCAGAAGCCCGGCAAACAGAGGGAGAGCTGCACTGAGGCGCAGCCAGGAGAGGGAACCTCTCGGAGCTTGATTCATCATAGTAAAGCGTTTTTTAGTGAGTGAATGACTAAGCCCAGAGGTTAAATCCGGATAATAACCAAAGAGTTGTTTGAATATAGCAAGTCTATAGCTATCAATGTTGTAACCCGCGCGCAGCACGTCCTCGTCGGCCTCGTACTCCTGGACCTCCGAGAGCAGCCGCTCCATCATCCAGAAGAAGGGATTGAACCAGAAGAGCGCCTTCATCACGCCCAGCACGACCTTGTCGAGCGAATGGCGGTGGCGGATGTGCGCGGCTTCGTGTGCCACGACCATCGTCCGCTCGTTGCTGTCGGGCCGTTCCTCCTGGCGGAGGAAAATGGTGCGCCAGAAGGAGAACGGCGACAGAATTTTCGGGTTCTCCGCGAGGGTGTATTCCGGCAGCGGAGTGAGCCGGGAAGCTTTTCTTAAGTGTCTGATGGAAAGCAGGCAGCGGACCAGGATGACCAGCAGCAGCAAGGTGACGGCCGCATACGCGGCGAGCAGGACCCCCTCCCAGGGGAAAGCCGCTGCTGCGGCGCCGGCCGGGGCGGGTGCTGCAGCCGCCGGGCTGAAGCCCGCGGCTTCCGCCGCCCCGGCGCCCGACACCGGAATCTGCAGATACACCGTCTGCGCCGGCAGGATGGGCAGGCGCAGCAGCGGAATGGCCACCGCCGCCAGGGCCGAGCCCAGCAGGAAACGCCGGCAAGCCCGGTACGGGATCCTGCGCGCCAGGAGGAGCTGGTAGAACGTCAGCAGCAGGCCGCTGCAGATGATGACCTCCAGAATATAGATGCCTGCGGGTTTCATAATACTACTTGTTCTTGAGCATTTTGATGATTTCGTCCTGTTCGCTGGCGGAGATGGACTCCTGCCGGGAGAAGAAACTGACCAGGCGGCTCAGCGAGCCGTCGAAGAAGTTGTCCAGCACCGTGGTCATATACCGCTGCGTGTAGTCCTCCTTGGAGACCAGCGGATAATACTCATAGGTGCGGCCATACGCCTTGTGCCCCACGAACCCCTTCTGCTCCAGGATCCGCACGATCGTCGACACCGTGTTGTAGGCAGGCTTCGGCTCCGGGAGCACGTCCAGGATGTCGTGGACCAGGACTTTCTCCTTGTCCCAGATCACCTGCATCATCTCCAGTTCGGCCTTCGTCAGCTCCTGCTGAACGCCATTGTCCATTGCTTTTCTGACCATATCGTACCTATTCTTTTATTATCATTTCCGGCTCGGCGGAGAATATCCTTCCGCCAGGCGTCCGATACAAAGGTATAACTAAATTTTTAGTTTCAAAACAAAAACGCAAATTTTTTAACTAAAATTTTAGTTTAGCGGCCAAAAACGGCCCTGGAGGCCGCAGGAAGGGCCTTAGATTTTGCCCGTCTCGTTGAAACGGATGATCTTGACCTTGAGGATGACCAGGTATAGCAGGAAGAATCCGGCCAGGCTCCTGCGCACCAGCGAAAGGCTCTTGGCGGCGGCAAAGAGGAACAGGTCGACCCAGTCGGGGTCCACCAGGCCGATCGACGAGAGCACCTTGCCCATGACAAGCAGCGCCGTAAACCCCGCCGCTCCGCCGAACAGGACGAGCAGCGTCAGCGAACATGCGGATTTGCGGATCGTGGCCATGACCTCGCCCTCCGTCTTCTCCGCGGAAAGGGCGGAGAGGAGCAGGAAAGCGGCCAGGGCGTAGCCGGCGTAATGCGCCCCCGTTTCCAGCGCCGCGACATACTTGAAAAGCAGGAGCGCGGCGCCTGAGACGGCGGCCAGGACCAGACCGATGGTCTGGACCCTGTGGGTAAAGAATATCATGTCCCGGCTTTTCCCCTGGATGTCCATCCGTTCCTGTTTCTTAAGGATCTTGAGCCGCAGGCGGGCCTGCCAGGAGAGTCTGCTCAGGGAAGCGTCGTTCAATTCTTTCATAGTAGATTGTGGTGGTCTATTGTATTGTATCGTTCTGTCTTACGGCCGCGGGCCGAAGGACGGGCGCGGCGCCGCGAGCGGCTCGCCCATCGCCGAGGCCTCGGCGTCGTTGTCATCCAGCTTGAAGACCATGAACTCCGGCGTGGCGGCGGTGTACGGGGTCCAGACGGCGCCAAGATCCTGGCCGGGCCCGTTCGGGTCGGCGTACTTGGCGAAGTTGGACCACGCCGTCAGCATCTTCTCGGAGAGGTCCCAGTCGCCGTCCGTCCACGGCCGCCAGCAGTGCTCCAGCGACTTGAAGACATACCACAGGTCGGACGAGTGGAACGCGCCCTGCAGCACGCCCGGGCGGCCGTCGGTCGGCAGCGGGCGCGCGAACTGGTAGGCGTAGGCCTTGCCGCCCTTCTGCTCGCGGTTGAGGCAGAAGTCGCGGATCTGGCCGCCCATGTTGCCGGCGTCGTTGAGCGTGTAGCCGATCAGGTACGGCACGTCGGCGAGCGTCCCGTCGATGCAGGCGTCGTCGAACGACTCGGTCAGCACGTAGCCGTCGATATACGGGGAAATCGGCGAGGCCGACAGCACGCTGCGCTTGCCGGTCACGGCCGTATAGATGCCGCCGAGGGCGAAAATGGTCTCCGTGGACGCGGCGCGCAGCGCCTTGGCGTCCGTCAGGTTGGCCCAGTCGGTCACCGCCTGGATGGAGGCTTCCGCCTCGGCGAGCGTCGTCATCTTCTGCGCGGGCAGCACCGGGCCGCCGGGGAACAGCGGCGCGGCGGGCTTGGCCGGATCGGCCAGGCCGCTGCCGCTCATGATCACGGCCTTGTTGAACAGGCCCCGCGTGAGCGGCGACGCGCTCAGGAACTTGACGCTGCGCGAGCCGGCGCTCTGTCCGAAGATCATCACGTTGTCAGGATCGCCGCCGAACTGCGCGATGTTGCGCTTGACCCATTTGAGGACCTCGATCTGGTCCAGCGTGCCCCAGTTGCCGGTGGCGTGGTCCGGGTCTTCGGCCGAGAGCGCAGGATGCGCGAAGAAGCCGAACGGGCCCACGCGGTAGTTGAACGACACGAGCACGACGTCCTTGTCCGCCCAGTTCTTGCCGTCGAACTCCGGCTCGGAGCCCCAGCCTTCGCGGAGGCCGCCGCCGAAGATCCACACGGCCACGGGCAGCTTCTTGTCCGTCTGCCCGGGCGCCTTGGTCCACACGTTCAGATAGAGGCAGTCCTCGCTGTAAGGCGCCTCCTCGCCATAGCCCCACTCCGTGGTGTAGCCGCCCGGATAATGGGCCGCCTGGAAGGCCGGATGGCCGAACTTGTCACAGACGCGCACGCCCTCCCAGGGCACCACCGGCTGCGGGGCGCGCCAGCGGTTCTCGCCGATGGGCGGCGCGGCATACGGGATGCCGCGATAGACGGTCACGCCGGGGGCGTCGTCCAGGGCCACACCCTGGATCTGTCCGCCGTCGACGGTGAGGACAGGATTTTCCGGAACGGAAGTGGTGCACGCGGCCAGCGCCAGCGTGGCGAAAAAGGTCAGAATTCTTTTCATAACCCCAAGGTAAGAAGAGAAACACTGACCTCCAAACGCCATCCGCAGGATGACATATTTTTAGAATAAAATGACGGATCGGCTAATACCAGCCGCGGCGTCCCGAGAAGCGGTGCTCCGAGAAACTGCCCTTCGCCGCCTGCTCCAGCGCCGAGAGCGTCCGCGGCAGGCGCTGGGCCCCGGGCAGGCGCAGCGTATGGATCACGTTGCCGCGCGCGTCGCGCCCGCTGTGGGCATAGTTCCAGGAAGAGAAGCGTCCGAAGCGCTCCGCGCGGCGCAGCACTTCCGGCGCCACCACCGCGATGCCCAGGCGGTCGAACACGATCACGCCGTCCTGGACATAGTCCGCATAGTCGACGCGCGCCAGCGTGCGCAGCCAGGAGCCGTCCTCCTCATAGAGCGAGAGGACGATCTGGTAGTGCGTGAGCGTCTTGGTGATATCGTCCTCGAGCGCCGACACGTTGCCGTTCACCGGCTCCACGCTCAGGCGCACCGTGCGCGCGTTGTTCGGCCCCCAGTAGATCTCCTCCGTGCCGGACATCCGGTAGGGGGGATCCGCGATGTGGTCGTCGAAACGGCAGATCAGATTCTCATACAGGTCCACCTCGATGCCCTCCGAGCGGACATGGACGGAGCAGTTGAGCACTTCGCCCATGTGATAGGGATAGCGGAACAGCGGGGCGCGCATCAGCTCGCGCGCGGCCGTGCTGCGCAGGAACGCCATGTCCGGCTCCTGGTAGGACGTGATGCCGATGTTGTCGCCCTCGGCGATCTCGATCAGGCGGCGGGAATATGCGCGCGGATCCGAATACTGCAGCACCTCGTTCCGGGTGATTCCGAGGTTCTCGTAGACACTGTATCCGGAGATCTCCTGCACGTTGCTGACCAGCATCGTGAAGCGGTTGCGTCCGGTCGTGTTGATGTCGTTGAGGATCAGCAGGTCGCCGAGCGGCATCCTTTCCGGATGCTCGAGGCTGGCCGCCGGGCGGTAGATCAGGCCGCCGTCGAAGGTGGCCAGCACGGAGCCGGCGTCGCAGACCACGTCCACGAGCGTGCCGTCCGCCTCATACAGGCGGGCCTGCAGCCAATATTTCGTGTTCTCGTCGAAGGGGTCGTTCAGCTGGCCGAACCATTCTTCGTCCTCGAAGCCCTGGTGCTCGAAGGGGACCGGCTCCAGCCGCAGGAAGCGGCCGCCGCGGCCCCAGTTGATCTCCCGGACATCTTCGCAGGACACCCTGCCGTCGTGCGACAGGTTCACGTAGCCTACGATACTCTTGACCGTGTTGCGGTGCAGGCGCACGCCGATGCAGTCGTTGCCGCTGTGCCACGCAGCCGCGCGGACGGCGTTGCCCTGCGGGTCGTAGGGCCTGACGGCGCCGGGCAGCGGCGCGGCGCGCATCTTGCGCAGCGCGCCGTCCCAGAGCGTCTGCGTGAAGTCCGGACTCAGGGACACGTATTCCGATCCATAGGTGCCGACCGACAGATACTCGAACGGAAGGTCCACGCCGCCTTGCTCGTCAATGACGCCCTCCAGGCCGTTGGCCGCGGACTTGACGATGGCCACGCCGTTGCGGAAAGAAGGCGCCGAGGCGAACTGCGGCGCGAAGACCTCGCGCCCGTCCTGGGCGTAGACGCCCCACGCGGGCTCGCCGCCGCGCGCGGACCGCTTCGCGGTGATGACGCCCTCCTTGCGGGGGATGTTGATGGACTGGCAGTCCACCGGGACGATGATGCGCCCCGTCTGGTCGCCCGCGCCGCGCAGCTTGGCGCGACCCTCCTTGCGCATCAGCTCGCAAAGGCCGTTCTTATGGAATTTGCTGATGTCGTCGTATTCTGCCGGGAAGACCCAGTCGCCGTTGGCGTCGATCAGGCCGATGCGGCCGTCCACCGTGACCTCGGCGTAGCCGTCCGAGAAGCGCTTCGCGTTGTCGAATGCCGGTGCGATCACCCAGCTCTTGTCCTTGGCCTGGTAGCCGTATTTCTGGGTCTGTTTGTCCTTGACCGGTTTGAGGTCCTGCGCGGCGGCGCTCATCGCGATGCCTGCCGCCAGGATGCATGCAAGAATGGTTTTCAGTGTCATATCATGGTGATTCTATTTGCTTTCCGCGAAAGCGGAGAGCCAGATCTGCAGGTCGTTCATCCAGGCCGCGCGGTACGCGAAGTCCTCGTGGTCGGCCCATCCGTGGCCGCCCGTCGGATAGATGTGCAGCGCCGCCGGGACGTGGTTGGCCCGCAGGGCTTCGTAGTAGCGGATGCTGTTCTCGCACGGGACCAGGTCGTCGTCGGAGTTGGCCATGATGAAGGCGGGCGGCGCGTCGGGTGTCACCTGCTTCTCGTTGCTGTACTTGTCCAGCAGCTCCTGCGCGGGCTGCGCGCCCAGCAGGAAATAGGACGAGCCGGCGTGCGTGATGGCCGGGTCCAGCGAGATGACCGGATAGAACAGGACCTGGAAATCCGGGCGCTCCTCCGGCGTCGCGAAATGGGTCGCCGCCGTCGCGGCGAGATGGCCGCCGGCCGAGCAGCCCGCGATGCCCAGCTTGCTGAAGCCGAGCTCGCCGGCGCGCGCCTTCAGGATGCGCATCGCTTCGTGGACGTCGTCCATCGGCACCTCCGGGTGCCCGTTCGGCAGACGGTATTTCAGCACCGCGTACACGATGCCCTGGTCGGTGAACCATTTGGAGTTGGCATACCCTTCCGTCTTGTCCCACACGTCCACGTAGCCGCCGCCCGGGCAGACGAGGAGCGCCACGCCGTTCGGCTTGTCCGGCAGGAACAGGGCGAGCGTCGGCTTCGTCACGTTGGAGACGTGGTTGCCGTAGTCGATCTCGTCGCCGGTCAGGCCGTTGTCGGACGGCGCGCCGTCGGGCCAGAGGTCGATGACGACGTCCGGCTGCGGGAAATGGAACACCGGCGCTTCCGGGGCGCCTGCGGGCTGGGCCGCCGCCGAGCCGGCGCCCAGCGCGAGCGCGGCCAGCAGCGAGAAGACGGTCTGGGTGTGCTTCTTCATATGCGGTCTATCAATTAATGCTTCCGAAGGTACGATTATTTTTTCGGATTCAAGCTTTTCGGGTTAAAGGCCTTTTGCATACATCTGAAAACGGATTTCGCCGCATTGCCTGAGGTAACCTCCGACACGGTCATCAGCAGTTCGTGCGTCTGCGCGTCCATGAACTGCACGGTGGCTTCCGTCGTCCAGAATCCGCCGCCGCTCTTCGCGCAGATGACCAGCAAGGTCCCTTCCGGGAAACCGTCCTGTTCCGCCGGGACAAAGACATATCCTTTTTTCATCAGGAAGCCGGCAGCATATTCGGCCGGATCATCCTTATAGACGCTGTGGGAAGTGCTGGTCATACCGTTTTCCGAACTGGACGTGCTTGTGGTTGTCCGGATCTGCGCGTCCGAATAGACGTGGAAATACTTGTATCCACCAAGCGGGTGTCCCTTCGAATCCCGGATCGCGGTGTCAGACGTCGTTGAAAGGACAGAACAGCTGCAGAATAATGCCGTGAGAAGGCACAGGAAGGCAATCTTTTTCATAAGCGAAGCAGTTTAAAGGTTCATTTTACTAATCCCCAATTTGCAAATGCAGTGCCGCTTCGGCTGCTGGACCCTCGACGGCACCCGCCGGCAAGGGACCGCTGTCCGAGGGGAGTTTACTGAAATTTAGAGAGAGTTTATTAAATTTCGATAAATTGTTGTTGGATTTCAGGGAATCCTGTGTATATTTGCCCCAGCGAAACACAAAACAACCGAACTATGCAGAAGAAAATCAATCTCCTCGCCACGCTGCTCGTCATAGCGATTGTCCTGGGCGGCCTGTCCACTTGCTCCGATGCTTCCTTCCAGGAAGGATTCCGGCGCGGGACGGATGAAGGGATGGCCAAATACGAGACCGGTTATGCGTCCGAAGAGGACGAGGAAAAGCCGGAAGAGGTCTATGTCGCCGATCTCCGCCTGCTTCCGCGCCACGATTACCGGTCATATCCTTTCTCGATCCACAACAACGTGACGGGCGAGGAGGTCCCCATGGCCCTGAAAGAAGTCAAGCTTGCGATTCCCAAGGAGGATCCGGATGATTTCGTCTGGATTCCCACCGTCATCAGCCTGCTTGGGATCGGCGCAGCGATCGCCTTTATCCTGCTGCTGATTCTTTTCGTCACTTCCGTCAAGTCGGGCGGCATTTTCCTGAAAGGGAACGAGAAGACCCTCCGCTGGATGGGCGGCATCCTGCTCGGCTGGTACGCGCTGGGCTGGGTCGAGACGCTGTCGGCTTTCTTCCGCGTGCGGGAGCTGGTGAAGCTGGAGGACTATCTGGTCGTGTTCGATATGCCGAGCGTCTACCCGCTGGTGCTGGGCGTCGCGCTGCTGTTCTTCGCGCAGATCTTCGCGAAGGGACGTATGATGGAGGAGGACCAGGAATTCATGGTGTAGCCTATGATCGTGGTCAATCTCGATGTCATGCTGGCGAAGCGCAAGATGACGCTGAGCGAGCTCGCGGACGAGGTGGGCATCACCCTGTCCAACATGTCCATCCTCAAGACCGGCAAGGTCCGCGCCATCCGCGTCAGCACCCTGGACACGATCTGCCGGGTGCTGGACTGCAGCGTAGGGGATATATTGGAATACCGCCCGGACTAGGGCGGTATTCTGTCTTATTTCCTCAGGTCCTTGAGGAGTTTTTCGACCTGCTCGAAGACCTCCTGGACCTCAAGCGGCGAGTGTTCTTCTTCATTGAAATTATAGAACACGACCCGGTCGGTAACCGAATCCAGCACGACGGCATAGACGCCGGAGTATGCACTGTAGACCGCGCCCGTGGCCCGTACCGTCCCCATCGACAGGACGGCTACTGCGACCCCGAGGAGGAGGCTTTTGGTCACCGCCTTCGCGAATCCTCTCTTGTCCCGGCTCATGCCTTCGCAGAAGATGAGCAGACCATAGCGCTCTCCCTCCGCTTCCAGCAACTGGTCCAGTGCGGTCGGGATGGGGCAGTTCATCTGCGTCTTCTTGGACTTATTGTGGAGGTAGTCTACGAAAGCGACGGCTTCGGCGTGCTCGGTGGAATCCAGCTGGACCCTCCGGGTCAAGGGCAGGCCGTTGCTGGTCACGATGGTCGCGAGCAGTTCCTGCGTCTCGAACGACAGGGAGTCGTCAAGCGACGAATGGTTCTTTTCGTCCAGATAGAAATGGAGTGCGCTGGGTCCCAGGAGAACCATTCCCTGACGGGCCGTTTCGGCCGAGAAATTGGGAGCAAAACGGGCCGTGCTGCAGGAAGAGAAGGCCAGCACAAGGCCAAGCAGAGCAAAAAGGTGAAGGTTCTTCATATTAGGAATTGTTGTTGGTGTGACGCAAATATAATAAACAATTCCAATGAATGCGAATATTATTGTCTATCAAACACCAGCGTCAGCTCGGTCTTGATGCCGTTCAGCTCGATCCGGTCGGGGGCGTCGGGCGCGATCCGCTCCGGCTGCCCGCAGAGGATGCGGGTCCGGATGCCGCGGGTGCGGGTGACGACCGGCTTGTCGCCGGAAATGTGCAGGGTGGACACGGCGCCGACCTGGTTCAGGGACACTTCGCCGGAGAAGGCATCGGCCTTGATCGACACGTCCGAGTTCACGTCCAGTTCGGTGTAGCCCTTGATTTCGGAAAGGAGGATCTCGTCGGCTTTGCCGCCGAATTCCAGGCGCTCATACTCCAGATGCCGGACCGAGAACCGTCCCGTGCGCGCGGCCACTTCCACTTTGCGGACGTAACGCTGCGGGAGGGAAATGTCCACGTGGAGGGCCTCCCGGCATAGCGTTTCCGTGATTCCGTCGCGCAGCTTGAGGTCCACATCGGCGCTTCTGCCTTCGTCGTCGACCTTGATCTTGACCAGGCCGGAGAGGTCGGCGATGTCGTTGGACGAGCAGACGACCTCCAGCTTCTCGCCCGCGCTGCCGCTGACGGAGACCTCGGCGGCGCAGCCGAGGCGGATGTCGAAGTCCCGGAGGGCGTCGATGTCGCAGGCAATGCGGCTTTCATAGAGGAAGAGTTTCTCCGCGAGGGCTTTCTCTTCGGAGAGGAGATCGTCGATGCTGATCTTGAACATGCGGGAGAGCACGAGGAGATTGCCGATGTCCGGCAGACCCTCGCCGCTTTCCCATTTGGTGATGGCTTGTCGGGATACGTTCAGTCTTGCCCCGAATTCTTCCTGGGACAGCCCTACACCTTTGCGTAGCGCTTTGATTTTTTCAGGCAGTTTCATAATTCTGTTTTTTCCGGCAAAGGTATCGCCCGGTGCCATTCCGGTCAAGCAACACGGGTTTACATCCGCCAGGCCCGATGCTACTTTTCGTGGCAATTGCCCGTCTTGGATGCAAATATAGGCTTTATCCGGGATTCCCGGTTACTTTGCTATCTTTAAGAGCTACCTTGTCGTGATGCTGAGCGTCTTGCCTTCGATTGTCAGGCTCTTTATCGCGCTGGGCCTGGCCAGCAGCGAGAAGACGGTCTGGGTGTGCTTCTTCATAATGACTATTTCAGCCTTCCATGTTCTTTCAACCACTTGAAGCAGGAGTCTTTGGACGCGAAGTAGTCCTCGACATAGACTCTTGTCGATTTTTCTTTTTTGTTGACAAACACGTCCGTGGCGCCGAAAGAAAGGAGTCTCCCTGTGATCCGGTCCCCTTTGGAGAAATCAGGCCCGCAGAACCATTCGACGATCACGTACATCTGTTTCGTCTCCACGATGTGGTAGCCGAAAGAGCCGTCGTAGATCACGACGCCGGTTACAGGTTCCGGAGGAGCGATGGAAAAGGAAGGAGAAAAGACGGAGCAGCTGCAGCAGATAGCGGCAATGAGCAGAATCAAATACTTTTTCATACGCGTAAAGATTAAGGATCCGGTAACATCTGTCATTTTTGCAAATGCAGTGCCGCGCCATCCGCGTCAGCACCCTGGACACGATCTGCCGGGTGCTGGACTGCAGCGTAGGGGATATCCTGGAATACCGTCCGGACGCATCGCAGCGCGCCTAAAACGCTCCATAATGGGAAAGGCCTATTTGTGGTTTGGTCATGATGCGGATGGTCCTTCCTTCTATTCGGAGGGAGACGATCCGTTCGGGCTTGATCCTCCAGTTCTTCTCAATAGCCCGGAGGAGGCATTTCTGGTCCAAAAGGCATCCGAGGTCGATGCCCTGCCTTTTGAGGATGGGTTTCCCGTCCAGGATGAAATCGTAGATGGCGCTCTCCTTGCGGGTAGTAATAATAAGGCAGTCTTTCGGGGGAGTGCAGGCTATAATTCTCGAATTCTGGGAAAACCCATCGATCAGCTCGACATCGTCGATATCTTCAGCGGACAAGATAGGACATGTCTGAAGCGCCAGTTCAAGGGGCGTCACGGGCGCATGCTCGAATGATCCGGCAAGGACGCCGTCGACAATGACCATCACGGAGTCCCGCGGTGCGGGCGAGTCCGTGGGATTCTCCTGGGCGAAGGACGAAAAGCACAGCGTGAGCGCGGTGAGGACGCAGGTGAAAGCTCGTTTTAGCATAGTCACTATGGATTGGTTCAGCAAAACAAATATAGGTTTACTTCCTGGAATTTCCAAGGATGCCTGCAGGCCCGTCGGACGAGAGCGGGCTCGCGGACCAGGGGCATCCCTGTACTTTTTGACCATTTTCGCCGGAAAGGGCATCAAAAGTACATAAATAGCGACTTTTGGAATAGTCGAAATTGCCCATTATTTGCTAATATTGCATCGGCAATTTCGCATCCATGATAGATATTCAGGAATTCAAACCCGGCTCCGGCACGGGTGTCTTGCGTTCGTATGATGGCGGTCTCGTCCTTTCGGGCCATTTCGCCGGTTTTCCGGCGGGCCGGGTGAAGGCGGTCGACTACGGCATCTTCATCTTCTGCACGGCGGGCAAGGCCCAGTTCGACTACGACGGGCAGGCGATCCAGCTTTTCCCGGGCGACCTGTTCCTCTTCTTCGCGCACGCCGTGATGGAGAATTTCATGTGCTCGCCCGATTTTGAATGCCGGGAGGTCTGGTTCTCGCGCGGCGAGATGTGGGATATGAACATGTACAGCAAGAACAGCCTCGCCGACCTGGTGGCGCTGAAGCAGTATCCCAAGGTGGCGCTCGACGACGCGGATGCCGTCAAGCTTGGCACCTATTTCCAATTGCTCAGCCAGAATTTGCGCGACAGCGAACGGTCGGACAACCGCGAGATCGTGCATTCGCTGTTCAGCACCTTCCTCCTGGAGGCCCTCGCGATGCTGCGGCGCGGCCTGGGGGAGGCGGAGCCGGACGCCGGCGGCAGCAGGCTCCACGGCAAGGTGCTGGCCGACAAGTTCGTCGAGCTGGTGGAGCAGAGCGACGGCCGCGTCCGCCGCGTCGAAGAGTTCGCCGCCATGCTCAACGTCACGCCGAAATATCTCTCCCGGATCCTGATGAAGACGATGCACCGCAAACCCAGCGTCATCGTCGCCCTCTTTACCCTGAAAGCCATTGAAAACCGCTTGCGCTATACTGACTTGACTATGCAGCAGATCGCCGACGACCTGCACTTCTCCAGCGCGTCCTCCTTTGGCAAGTTCGTCAAGGAGCACACGGGGATGACCCCGCTGGAATTCCGCCAGAAGTATCAACAAAACAAATAGTCAATCAGACCATGAAACGCACCATGAGTACGGTCGCCCGGTTGTTGGCGGCCCTTTCCTTCGGGCTGGCATGTACCGCCTGTTCCAGTATGCTCGCCTCGCTTTCGAACTCGATCAACGCCTTGAACGAGAAGCTGTCGGAAGGCGTCGAGATCGTCCCCGTTCCTGCTGACGCGAAGAAGACGGCTCCGTCCGGCGCGGTCGCCCAGACGCCCGCCCGGTCCGCCGCGGCGCCGGCGCCCGCTCCGGTTTCCGGCGTGCGCCCCGCGACCGTCCGCGAATTCGTCGGGACGCCGTACACGGTGCTCCCCGCCGGGACGGACGGGTCCGTGGGCAAGGGCGGCACCTATGTCCTGTTCGGCGACTGGCCGCAGAGCATCATGGCCGCAGGCGTGACTGTGGACGAGTCGCAGGTCGCCGTGGCCGGCGCCCACACCTATTTCAAGGGCAGCGACGGTGCGTGGTACATGAAGGTCATGGAGAATAAATCCAGCGGCTACGAGGGCCCGAACGGCTTCCGCTACAGCGACGGGACGCGGGTCCAGACCAGTTACAAAAAGTCCTACCGCTACTTCAAGGTCGAGCCCATCAAGTGGCGCGTCCTGACGAACAACTACAACGGCAGCGGCAAGAAACTCCTGCTCGCCGAGGCCGCCCTGACCAACGAGCAGTTCTGCGAAACGTTCGGCGACCATTCGCATTTCGAGGCGGTGGACGGCAACCGTTATGCCTTCACGCTGGACGTCACGATCCGCCAGCTGGAGAACGGCACTTATATCCATCACAACAACTATGAGCACAGCCGCCTGCGCGCCTTCTTGAACGGCATCGCCTATGTCCAGGGGGACGAGGAGATCTACCGCAAGGGCCTCAAGCCCTATACGCGGATCAACGAGGAGTTCGTCGGCCGCGGCTTCCTGCAGACCGCCTTCACGCCGGCCCTGCAGGGCAGGATCGCCGTCACCACCGTGGACAACAGCAGCCGGCAGAACTCCGGCGTCGACCTGGTCCAGGAGCTCACGGCCGTGGACCGCAGCCTGTACGACGGGACCATGTACTACGAGCGCGGCGAGGAGCACAAGCGCGTGTATTTCCCCAAGCTCACCAGCAGCAACACAAAGGACAAGGTGTTCGTGTTGAGTCCCAAGGAGGTGACGCGCGCGGACTATGGCTTCGTGAAGGTTCCGCCCAAGGTGACGGAAGAGAATGTCATGGACAAGTTCTGGGCCGGCGAGCAGTGGCGGGCTTCGGAGACGGCGACCACCTACAAGGGCCTGGCCCGCCCGCTGACGGATTTCACCCGGGCGCGCGGGGCCGCCCATTTTGACGATGAGACCACGACCACCTGGTGGCTGCGTACGCCCGTGCTCCCGCCCTACTTCCATACGCTTTTCTCCGAGCGCCTGGAACAGGAAGCCGCCGGCGTGAACGATTACCCCACGGTCTTCGGCATGAACGTGAGAAGCGCCGCCGGCGTCGTCCCGGCCATCTGTGTCAACTAACCGGACATCAACACACCAACCATTTATATGAAACGATCCATTCTCTTCTGCCTCGCCGCGCTCGCGGTGACGGCTGCCGGCCCGCGTGCGGACGCGCAGAACGCGAAGCCTTTCTTCGTCCCGGAAAGCGAACGCAATTTCGCCCAGAAGCTGGGCGGCTACTCCGAAACGGATTACTACTGGAACGAACCTGCGCTCAATTTCGACAAGAAAGCGGGCAAGGCGCTCATCGAGGAATACGTCTTCCAGAGTTATGACGAAGCCTTCGAGAACCTGCCGACGATCCCGGACCTCTCCGAAATCGACACCCGCGAGGAACTCGCGGAATGGCTGAACCGGGTGCGCGCCGCCGACTGGGCGCTGACCCGCCAGGAGCCGCGCGAGGACGTCCAGGCCGGCAAGAAGCGGCTCGCCGACGCGATGATGGACAACGCCAAGCGCGCCGCGAAAGGGCTGCCCTACGACACTGAGCTGCATTTCGACCCCAAGGCCAAGCTGTACGACGCCATCCTGAAGAAGATCCGCGTCTACACCGATCCGGCATATAAAGAGAGCCAGACCTCGGTCTCGCCCTTCTCGCAGAGCGATCCGGGCTATAAGGATTTCCTCCTGTCCTTCCAGCTGGTCGGCACCAACAAGACCATCTTCAACGAATTCGCGCCGCTCCGCAAACAGTTGTGCCACGAGTGGTTCGCATCGAGCGCCTGCAAGAAGGTGGCTCAGATGGACGCGCCGCTGGTCGAGCGCGCCCGGGCGGAAGGCGTCAGACGCGCTCCGGACTGGTTCATCGAAGGCCGCAAGGCCGAGCAGGAGGTCGTGGCTGCCTACAACCAGCAGGTCCTCAAGCGCTGGATCCAGCGGGTGAAACCGCATCTGGAGAAGGAGAAAGCCATCATCCCGAAGATGATCGCCTATCTCCGCGAAGTCGAGGCCGTCCGCGGCGACGACGAGATGACCAACGAGTATGTGAACGCCCAGCTGCAGGCTACTTCCAGCGTGGAGTTGTTCTTCCGCCGCTACTACGACTGGCTCGAGTTCATCGGCAGCGCGCCCCTCATCCAGACGCCGCCCACCCTCGAAGGGCAGAAGTTCAAGCTGTAGTCTCCTTCCAAGAAAAAATGCCGCACCAACTGGTGCGGCATTTGTTTGCTGATTGCATTGCGCGGAGAGGACGAGATTCGAACTCGTGATACGGTTACCCGTATGCAGGTTTAGCAAACCTGTGGATTCAGCCACTCTCCCACCTCTCCAATCTTACCCTTCAGAAGGTCTCCAAACTTGGAATTCTCCGTATTGGGACGACAAAGATACAATATTTTATTTGTTTTACAATTTTTTATTTCGTTCGGGAAATAAGTTATAACTTTGTCGTGTTATGCCACATAGATTTCCGGTCTTCCTGTTTCTGCCGCTGCTCGTGTGTGTGCTGGTGCCGTCCTGCCGGGACGCGTCGTCGCCGTCGCACCGCCTGGCGGAGCTGGACGGCTATGTGGCGTCCCGTCCCGTCTACGAGACGCGCAAGCGCGACCAGCTGGAGGGCATCCGCAAGCTGGCCGCCTCCACCAGCGGCCCCCGCCGCCTGTTCGACTACGGGATGTATGCCGCCGACGAGTATTTCTCCTACAGTTTCGACTCCACGCAGTTCTACCTCAAGCGCTGCCTCGACATCGCCACGCAGCTGCGCGACGTGGACCGCTACAACCGCGCGGCCATCCGCCTGGGCCATCTCTACGCCAAGGCCGGTCACTATATGGAGGCCTACAACCGCCTCTTCTCCCAGATCGACACGAACACCCTCTCCGAGCCGCTCCGGATCGACTACCTGATGGCGCTCTACGACTTCAGCCGCGACCTGGCGGGCAATTCCGGCATGGTGGAGCGGCCGCCGATCCAGGACCGCGACGTGTACCGGCAGCGCCTCTACGGCCTGCTGCCGAAAGACTCGGAGCAATGGCGCGTGCTGCGGATGGACGAGCTGATGACGGCGGAGAAGCTGGACGCGGCCGACAGCCTGGCGCAGCTCCTGCTGGCCGGCACGAAGCCGGAAGAGCACGCCTATGCGATCTACGCCTATGAGCGTTCGGTGATCGCCGAGATGCGCGGACGCGAAGACGATCGCCTGGAATGGCTGGTCAAGTCGGCCGAAAGCGACATCATCAACGCCGTCAAGGACTACGCTTCGCTTGCTGTCATCTCCCAGATCGTCCTCCCCACGGACGTGGAGCGCTCGTTCCGCTATCTGCGCATCGCGCAGGAAGACGCTATCGCCTACAACGCCAAGCTGCGCCCCTGGCAGATCTCCCAGTTCTTCATGGAGATCGAGGACGCCTATTCCGCGCGCCGCATCCGCGCCCAGCGCGCGACCCTCATCAGTTCCTTCCTGCTGGCGGCCCTGACGCTGCTGCTCCTGCTGCTGTCGTGGTTCCTGATCACCCGCTCGCGCTCGCTGTCGCGGATGCAGAAGGAGCTGGCGGACCGCAACCTGGCGCTGGCCGCCGCCAACGGCTCGCTCGGCGAGCTCAACAAGGAGCTGTCCCGCACCGACCGGGTCAAGGAGAAATACATCGTGGACTTCCTGCGCCGCTTCTCGGACAACGTCAACTTCATCCAGAGCGAGGACAACCACGCCCGCAACCTCCTCAAGCAGGGCAAGGCCGAGCAGCTCCTCAAGGAGCTCTCGCTCTCGACCCGCTCGGAGAAGAGCCTCAAGGAGTTCTACCGCACTTTCGACCAGACCTTCCTGCAGGCCATCTGCCCCGACTTCGTGGACCGCTTCAACGCGCTGCTCCGCGAGGATGCGCGCTTCCATCCCAAGCCGGGCGCGCTGACCACGGAGCTGCGCATCTTCGCGCTGATCCGCCTCGGCGTGGACGACTCGCGCGAAATCGCCGAGCTGCTCCACTATTCCCAGAGCACCATCTACAACTACAAGGTCTCCGTCAAGAATGCGGCGCTGGGCGACCGCGACCGCTTCGAGGAGCAGGTGAAAATGATCGGAAAATAGCGATCCCGGCTTTTCATAATCACTACATTTTTACACCTTTGCAGAATCTGGAACCCGCTGACAGTCAGCGGGTTTATTTTTGCAATCCACTACTATTTCATTCTTGTCGGCGGAACGGGTTTTCAGACTCCATATATTTGCCGCAGACATCGACGGGGAACCCCGTCCACCAAACAATAACCAACGTACCAACTCCAAAAAAGCGTATGAAAAAAATTCTTTCTTTGATCCTCTCGTTAGGATTGAGCCTGGCCGCCCTGGCCCAGAACGTCTCCGTCAAGGGAGTCGTCGTGGACACGGCCGGTCAGCCGATTGTCGGCGCTTTCGTAGTGGAGCGGGGGACGACCAACGGCACCATGACCGACAACGCGGGAGCATTCTCCTTCCGCGCGTCCGAAGGTGCGCAGCTGGAGGTCACCTGCATCGGCTATGAGAGCCAGAGCGTGACCGCGACGGCCGCCCGCGAACTCCGCATCGTCCTCGCGGACGACGCCGAGATGCTGGAAGAGACCGTGGTCATCGGCTACGGTGTCCAGAAGAAGAGCGTCGTGACCGCATCCATCTCCAAGGTGGACGGCGACGCCCTCAACACGGTCCGCGCTTCGACGGTCAACGACGCCCTCAAGGGCAAGGTGTCCGGCGTCCAGATCACGCAGGCTTCCGGCCAGCCCGGTTCCGGCTCCCAGATCAAGATCCGCGGCATCGGCACCGTCAACAACTCCGACCCGCTCTACATCGTGGACGGAATGCCCGTTGACGGCGGCATCGATTACCTGAACCCGACCGACATCGCCTCCGTCGAGATCCTCAAAGATGCGGCTTCCGCCGCCATCTACGGCGCCCGCGCCGCGAACGGCGTCGTGCTCGTGACCACGCGCACCGGCAAGAAGGGCCAGGCCTCCATCTCCTACAACGGCAGCTACGGCTGGCAGAACCCCTGGCGCAAGAAGGAGGTCCTCAACGCCACCGAGTACATGGTGATCATGAACGAGGGCCGCATCAACGACGGCGGCCAGCCGCTCTACTCCGCGGCCGAGATCGCCGCCGCCGGTAAGGGCACCGACTGGCAGGACCAGACCTTCAACTACAACGCCCCCATCACGCAGCACCAGCTGTCCGTGAGCGGCGGCACCGACAAGGCCACGTATTTCGTGTCCCTGGGCTACTTCAAGCAGGACGGCATCGTGGGCGGCAACTATGGCAAGTCCAATTTCGACCGCCTGTCGCTCCGCTCCAACAACACCTACGTCCCCTTTGAGACGGAGGACCGCAATTATCTCAACAAACTGACCATCACGGCGAACATCGCCTATTCCAATATCAATTCGACGGGCATCACCACCAACTCCGAGTTCGGTTCGATCCTCGGTTCGGCCGTGGCGTTCAACCCGTCCATCCCCGTGTTCGCCTCCGAGGCCGAGGCGGCCCGCATCCTGGCGGAGCACCCGACGGCCATCGTGGCCGCCGACGGCCGCGTCTACTCCCTGCCGCCGACCGGCTATCAGGAGCTGACCAACCCGGTCGCCAACCTGGACACGCCGTCCAACACCCTCTACAAGACCCACAAGTTCGTGGCCAACTTCGGCGCCGAACTGGACATCCTCCCGGGCCTCAGGTTCAAGAGCAGTTACGGCGTGGACCTCGCTTTCTGGCGCAACCGCGGCTACGGTTTCGAGCAGTACAAGAGCTCGATGAACCAGACGCTGACCAGCTGGGTCAACATGGGCATGAACGAAGGCCTGCGCTGGCAGACGGAGAACTATTTCTCCTACAGCAAGCAGCTCGGCAAGCACTTCATCAGCGCCGTGCTCGGCCAGTCCGCGATGAGCTACTCCTATGTGTACGTGTCCGGCACGGACTACCAGCTCAAGGAGACCAACCCGGCGATGGCCTACCCTGATTCGGCCATCGGCTCCACCGACGACGAGCGCACCAGCGGCGGCACCGGCGGCTTCGACGTGCAGCGCCTGGCCTCCTACTTCTTCCGCTTCGACTACAACTACGACGAGCGCTACATGCTCGAGTTCACGATCCGCCGCGACGGTTCTTCCCGTTTCGGCCCCGGCCACAAGTGGGCCACCTTCCCGGCCGCTTCCCTCGGCTGGAACCTCTCCAACGAACCGTGGTTCAAGGCGAACCGTCCGGGCTGGATCGACCAGCTCAAGCTCCGCGCCAGCTGGGGCAAGAACGGCAACGAGAACATCGGCAACTTCCGCTACGCGTCCCTGATGGACACGGGCCAGGAGTACTACTTCGGCAACGAAGGCGCCTACGGCACGATGCAGCCGGGCTCCTCGCCGGCCGCCCTCGCCAACCCGGCCATCCGCTGGGAAGAGTCCGAGCAGATCGACCTGGGCTTCGACGCCCGCCTGTTCGGCGACCGCCTGACCTTCGGTTTCGACTTCTACAACAAGAAGACCAACGGCATGCTGATGAACAAGCCGATTCCCGCCTACGTGGGCCAGGGCGCGCCGATGTCCAACCTGGGCGACATGCGCAACTGGGGCTATGAGTTCGAGATCGGCTGGCAGCAGCAGGCCGGCGACTTCCACTATTCCATCAACGCCAACGCGTCCCTGCTCCGCAACCGCCTGATCAACCTGGGCAACGAGTCCGGCGAGGCGGTCTACCAGAGCAACGGCGCCTCCGGCGTGGGCGACTACGTCAAAGGCTCCAACGGCGAGGTCTGGCCGTACTTCTACGGCATGAAGACCGCCGGCCTGTTCCAGAACTGGGACGAGGTCTACGCCTACAAGGACAAGGACGGCAACCTGATGCAGCCCAACGCCCAGCCGGGCGACGTCCGCTTCGTGGACTACAACGGCGACGGCTATGTCAACGACGACGACCGCACCAAGATCGGCAAGGGTATGCCGGACTGGACCTTCGGCCTCACCTTCACCGCCGACTGGAAAGGCTTCGACGCCTCCCTGTTCTTCCAGGGCAGCCTCGGCAACCAGGTCTTCGACTACTCGATGCGCGGCGACATCCCCGCGATGAACCGCCCGGCCTGGATTCTCGACCGCTGGATCGGCGAAGGCACGTCCGACCGCATCCCGCGCCTGACCAACGCCAACCCCAACCAGAACTGGCGTTCCTCCGACCTCTGGGTCAAGGACGGCTCCTTCCTGCGCCTCAAGACCGCGCAGCTCGGCTACACGCTGCCCGAGAAGCTCCTGCGCGGCGTCTCCGTCAAGAGCGTCCGCGTCTATGTGGCCGGCGAGAACCTCCTCACCTTCACCAAGTACGACGGCTTCGACCCGGAAATGGCTTCCGACGGCTACACGACCATCGGCGTGGACCGCGGCATCTACCCGCAGGCCCGGACCATCACCGTGGGTGCTTCCATCAACTTCTAATCCTTTAATGCACACAAGAATATGAAACTCCATAGAATCTTTGCAGCCGTCGTCGCGGGGCTGGTCCTGACCAGCTGTGGGGATGAATTCCTCACCTCCCACGCGACCCATCAGGGAGAGGCGGGAGCGGAAGCGACCGAAGGCGCCATCCTGTCCTATCTGACCGCGACCTACCAGCCGCTCCTGATGGACTCCTACGCAGACTACAACTACAACCATATCCTGCTGCTCTCCGACCTCCGCTCCGACGACATCTACAAGGGCGGCGGCGACGCCGGCGACCAGTCCTGGATGTACCACCTGTCCCTGTTCCAGATCCCTGCCTCCGAGAGCCCTGCGGGCATCTGGAGCCTCTACTACACGGCCATCGCCCGCGCCAACAACACGGTCCTGGCCATCGACAACGCCGTCGGCTTCGACTCCGACGCGGCCAAGGCCCGTCTGGCCGGCTACCGCGCCGAGGCGCTCTTCCTGCGCGCCTACTACCTGCACCACCTGTGGAAGCTCTACGGCAACATCCCCTTCTTCACCGAGCCGCTGGACGACCCGTTCATGGCGCCGCAGAAGAGCGCCGACGAGATCTACGGCTGCATCATGGCCGACATCGAGGAGGCCGAGACCGCGGCCGCCCAGGCGGGCGCCGAGTTCCCGCTCTGCACCAACGGCGGCGCCAGGCAGGCGCGCGTCAGCCTGGCCGCGCTCTACATGCTGAAGGCCCGCGTGGTGATGTACCAGAAGGACCAGGCCCGCTATGACGAGGTGGCCGCCGACATGGCGGAGATCATCAACGCCGGCAGCTACCGGCTGGTCGACTTCGACAGCCTGTGGACCGGCGCCGACGAGAACGACTTCAGCGCGGAGTCCATCTTCGAGACCAACCAGATTTCCGACGGCAAACGCGACTGGGGCAGCGCCTGGACCGGCTGCGGCACCAACCTTCCCGCCTACATCTCCCCGAACGAGCTCAGCGATCCCGTCTTCTGCGGCGGCTGGGGCTTCGGCCCCGTGCGCCAGAGCACCTGGGACATGTATGAAGACGGCGACATCCGCCGCGAGGGTTCCATCAACAAGTTCGCGGCAGGCACCTACGGCGCCCGCTTCCAGGACACCGGCCTCTTCCAGAAGAAGTACGCCGCCCGCACCGCCCTGCGTTCGCCGATCGGCACCGTGGACCTCAACTATCCCAACAACCTGATCATCTTCCGCTACGCCGAGACCCTGCTCAACTATGCCGAGCTGGTGGGTTGCCAGGGCGCCGCGGCGGCCGGCGGGCTCACTCCGCAGGAGTGCATGGACGCCGTCCGCGCCCGCGCCGGTCTGGCCTCCGTCCCCGTGAGCCTGGAGAGCGTCAAGGCCGAGCGCCACAAGGAATTCGTGGGCGAAGGCATGCGCTTCTGGGACCTCATCCGCTGGGGTGACGCCGCCTCCGTGCTGACCGAGAAAGACGAGGCGCACCAGAGCGTCCGCACCTTCAACCCGGACAAGGACAAGTACCTCCCGATCCCGCAGAGCGAGATGAGCCGCACCGCCGGTACCGGCGAGTTCGAGCTTCGCCAGAACAATGGTTATTAATGGATAAAAGCATCTGATTATGAAGAAGATATTCAACCTCATCCTCCTGGCCGGAACGGCGGCGACCCTGCTGTTCTCCTGCCGCCCGATGGACCTCGACGTCCACCAGCTGGGCGCGGCTCCTTCCGAGGATCAGCTCTCCTTCTCCTGCGCGCCGTCCGCCGACACCCCCAACATCCTTGAGCTCACCAACACCTCTTCGGTGAAGGGCGTCGCCCTCTGGGACCTCGGCAACGGCGCGACCGCCAAGGGAGACAAGGTCTCCGCGACCTATCCCTTCAAGGGAGAATACACCGTGACGATGTCGCTCTACACGACCGGCGGCTTCGCAACCATTTCCCAGGTGGTCACCGTCGAGAACGACGACTACGGCCTGCTGGACACCCCGGGCTTCAACGCCCTGACCGGCGGCGCCGACGCCGCTGAAGGCAAGACCTGGGTCTTCGCCCGCTACACCGAGGGCCACTTCGGCGTGGGCGACGTCAACGCTGCGCCCGAGGCCAACGGCCCCGCGTGGTGGAAATGTCCCGCCAACGGCAAGGACGGCAGCTCGCTCTACGACAACAAGTACACCTTCATCCAGAAAGGCACCAAGCTCATCTGGAAGAACAACGGCTACATCTACACCAACGAGGGCGGCATGAACCACCTCGGCATCCCCGGCACGCCCAACGCCGCCGTCGGCGACTTCGACGTGCCTTACGTCCCGGCCGAAGGCCTGACCTTCAACCTCGACGAGGCGGCCGGCGTGCTGACCCTCGGCGGCGACGCCTTCCTGGGCTTCTACACCGGCGTGAGCGAATACAACATCATCACGCTCAACGAGCACCTGCTCTATGTCTGGTGCCGCAGCGCGGCCGAACCCGGCAACGCCTGGTACTTCATGTTCGTCCCGGAGGACGAGCTCGTGGAGCCGCAGCCGGTCCCCGTCGAGCCGAAACCGGAGTCCGAACCGGCCTGGTTCCGTCCCAACGCCCCGACCAACCTGCTCGGCACGAGCCTGGACTACGAAAGCTGGTTCAGCGGCGCCGACTGGGCGGGCGGCCTGGAGCCCGGCATCGCTGTCAAGAACGACATCGTGATCACCGTCCCCGAGGGCATCGGCGGCGGCGAGTGGATGGGCCAGTTCAAGATCCGCACGAACATCCCGGCCGACGCCCGCGAGCGCTTCGACTTCAGCTGCAACATCGCCTCCACGCAGGCCGGCACGGCCACCGTCAAGATGACGGCCGCCGACGACCCGGCCGACGATTCCTTCTTCTATGACGGCAACGTAGCCGTCCCCGCCGGCGGCAGCGTGACCTTCGAGCAGCCCGACAAGATGCTGTTCGACGGCACGGAGAGCATCCTGCTGGTCTTCGACTTCGGCCGCTTCCCGGCCGGTTCCGTGATCACCATCTCCGACCTCTGCCTGCAGAAGCACATCCCCCTGAGCGAGAAGCCCGAGGTGGTGAACTTCTGGCCGGCCGCCAACGTGACCACGTCGCAGTGGTTCAGCGGCGCCGACTGGGCAGGCGGCCTGACGGCTGATTTCCAGATGCTGGAAGGCAACGGCTTCGAGCTGACGGTCCCCGAGGGCACCGGCGGAAGCGAGTGGATGGGCCAGTTCGCCCTGCATACGGACATCCAGGCCCTGAACTCCCACCGCTATGAGTTCTCCGCCCGGATCGCCTCGACCGCGGCGGGCACCATCACCGTCAAGATCTCCAACGATCCCGAAGAGGATGACGCCCACCTGCTCAACTACGACAATGCCGTCGGCATCGTCGAGGGCGCGGTGACCTACCGGCTCAAGGACATCTATCCGAAGCCGCAGGATGCAGACGCCGTCCAGGTGATCTTCGACTTCGGCCGCATCCCGGCCGGCACGAAGGTCACGGTCACGGACATCGTTTTCCAGGAATACATCGACTGATCGGCTAAAGATTGGTTATAGAATAAATACATTGGGTTAATTGGACGCGGGGGCGGGATGTTGTAATGGGCCCGCCCCCCTTTATCGAAAAACTATGCAGAAAATGTTGTCCCTGATTGCTTCCTTCCTGCTTCTGGCCGCCTGCGGCGAGAAGACGCCGGAACCCGTGCCGGCCGCGCCTGAAATATCGTTCGCGTGTACGGAAATGGCCCTCGACCCCCAGGGGGGCGAGACCACGGTGCGCGTGAGCGCGACGGCGGCGTGGACCGTGACCACGGACGGGCAGGAATGGTTCGCGCTGGCCTCCCCGGAGCAGATTTTCAAAGGCGAGAGCCTGCTGAAGGTGTCCGCGCAGCCCAACCTGGGCGGCGACGCCCGCCAGGGCGAGCTCCGCTTCACCAGCGGCGGTCACACCGCGACGCTCGTCGTCCGGCAGGAGCCGTGCTCGTTTGTCCCGGAGGGCTACCGGATGGTCTGGCATGACGAATTCTCGGGCGCCTCGTCGGAGCTGGCCACCAAGTGGCGCTTCGAGGACTGGGCCCCGGGCCGCGTCAACCACGAGCTCCAGCGCTATACGCCCGACGACCGGCGGACGTCGTACGTCGAGGACGGCGCGCTGCACATCGTGGCGCGCAAGGAGGGCAACCAGGTGATTTCCGCCCGGATGAACACCCGCGGCTCCTGGCTCTACGGCTATATGGAAGCCGCCATCTGGCTCCCGGAGGGCAAGGGAACATGGCCCGCTTTTTGGATGATGCCGGACGATATGTCCCGGGGCTGGCCGGCCTGCGGCGAGATCGATATCATGGAAGAAGTGGGCGTGCACGCCAATTATACCTCGTCCTCGATCCACTGTCAGGCCTACAACCACGTCAAGGGCACGCAGAAGACGGCCGAACGCCTGACGGCGGGTGCCGAGAGCGGCTACCACGTGTACGCCCTCGAGTGGACGGCCGACTGTATCCGAACCTACGTAGACGGGAAAAAACTTCTCGAATTCAAGAACGACCAGGCCGGGAACGACGACACCTGGCCCTTCAACAAGGAATTTTTCATCACCCTCAACCTGGCATGGGGCGGTGACTGGGGCGGAATGTCCGGCGTGGACGAGAGCGCCCTGCCCTGTACGATGCGGGTGGACTATGTCCGGGTGTACCAGAAATAGAACATGAACAACAAGACGATACGGAACTTATTCCTGGCGGCCGCGTGCCTGGCGGCGGCTGCCTGTGGCGGCCCGAAGCGGCCGTCCACGGTGGGCACGACGCCGGAGGTGGAGCGCCGCGTGGAGCAGCTCCTCGCGCAGATGACCCTGGCCGAGAAGATCGGCCAGATGAACCAGGTCTCGGCCGACGGCGGCGTGGAGAACTATGCCGAAGCGGTGCGTCGCGGGCAGATCGGGTCCCTGCTCAATGTGGTGGACCCGGCCCGGATCAATGAACTGCAGCGCATCGCGATGGAAGAGGCGCGGCTCGCGATCCCCCTGCTGGTAGGACGCGACGTGATCCACGGTTTCCATACGGTTTTCCCGATCCCGCTCGGCCTCGCCGCGACCTTCGACCCGGCGCTGGTGGAGGAGGGCGCCCGCGTGGCCGCCGTCGAGGCGACGGCGCAGGGCGTCCGCTGGACCTTCTCGCCGATGCTCGACATCGCCCGCGACCCCCGCTGGGGCCGCATGGCGGAAGGCAGCGGCGAGGATACCTGGCTGGACGCCCGGATGGGCGAGGCCATGGTGCGCGGCTACCAGGGCGCGCAGTGGGACACGACCGCGATGGCGGCCTGCATCAAGCACTTCGTGGGCTACGGCGCCGCCGAGGGCGGGCGCGACTACAACAGCACCTTCCTGACGGAAAACCAGCTGCGCAACGTCTACCTGCCGCCCTTCGAGGCGGCCGTCAAGGCGGGCGCGCTGACGCTGATGACCTCGTTCAACGACAACGACGGCGTGCCCTCGACGGGCAACAAGTTTGTCGTGGGCGACATCCTGCGCGGCGAGTGGGGCTTCGACGGCCTGGTGGTCACCGACTGGAACTCGATGGGCGAGATGATTTCCCACGGCTATGGCGCCGACCGCCGCGAAGTGGCGCGGCAGGCGCTGGACGCCGGGGTGGACATGGACATGATGACCTTCGGGTTCATCTCCCACCTGGAGGAGCTGGTCCGCGCCGGCGAGGTCAAGGAATCCGCCATCGACGACGCCGTGCGCAACATCCTGCGCGTCAAGGTCCTCCTCGGCCTGTTCGAGCATCCCTACGTGGACGCCGCTGCCGCGGAGACGGTCCAGTACGCGCCGGCGCACCTGGACGCCGCCCGCCGCACCGCGGAGGAGTCCGCCGTCCTGCTCAAGAACGACGGCGTCCTCCCGCTGGACGCCGGCCGCGTGCGGACGATCCTCGTCACCGGCCCGATGGCCGACGCGCCCCACGACCAGCTGGGCACCTGGGCCTTCGACGGCCCGAAACAGCACACCGTCACGCCGCTCGCGGCGCTGCGGGAGCGTTTCCCGGGCCGGGTAATCTACGTGCCCGGACTGAAGGACAGCCGCGAGAAGCGGGCGCGCTTCGACGACGTCGTGGCCGCCGCCCGCCGCGCGGACGTGGTCCTGGCTTTCCTCGGCGAGGAAGCCATCCTTTCGGGCGAAGCCCATTCGCTCGCCGACCTCAACCTGAAGGGCTCCCAGAGCGAGCTGCTGGCCGCGCTGCAGGCCACCGGCAAGCCGGTCGTGGCCACGGTGATGGCCGGCCGGCCGCTCACCGTCGAGCGCGACCTGCCGCACTGCCGGGCGATGCTCTACAGCTTCCATCCCGGCACGATGGGCGGCCCGGCGCTCGCCAACCTCATCTTCGGCGACGCCACGCCCTCCGGCAAGACCCCCGTCACCTTCTTGCGGACGGTGGGCCAGGTGCCGATGTATTATAGCCACCACATGACCGGCCGCCCCTACCGGGGAGAGAAGCTGCTGGACGAGATCGGGCCCGAGGCCGGCCAGACCTCGCTGGGCAACACGTCCTACTATCTGGACTACGGCGCATATCCGCTCTTCCCCTTCGGCTATGGTCTGAGCTACACGACCTTCGCCTATGCCGAGCCGTCGCTCGACAAGGCCGTCTACGGCCGCGGCGACGTGGTCCGCGCCGCCTGCACCCTGACCAACACGGGCGCCCGTCCGGGCACCGAGGTGGTCCAGGTCTACGTGCGCGACCTGGTGGGCTCGTTCACGCGCCCCGTCAAGGAGCTCAAGCACTTCGAGCGCGTGTCCCTGCAGCCCGGCGAGAGCCGCCGCGTGGAGGTGGAAATCCCGGTGTCGGAACTGGCCTTCTGGGGCGCCGACGGCACGAAGAAAGTGGAGCCGGGCGACTTCCAGCTATGGATTGCGGGCGACAGCGCCTCAGGCGAACCGCTGGCATTCAAGGTAGAATAAGAAAAGGACCGAGGCGCAGCCCCGGTCCTTTTTTCTGCCCCGCAGGGGCTATTTGCTTTCGAGCACCGGCGCGTGCGGGTCGTTCGCGACCGCGCGCTTCCAGATGTCGTTGTAGCCGCCGTATTCGAGCTTGTCGGGGAACCCGGCGCCGTATTCCGTGTGCAGGAAATTGCCCTGCTCGTCCTGGGCCTTGATGTTGCCGTCGATGAACTTGACGAGCAGTGTCTCCTCCAGCTTCGTCCAGGCCGCAAACTGCGCCTGGGCCGTCTCCACGCTGTATTCCGTCATCATTTTGCGCGCCTTGCGCAGCCGGCCGCGCTCCACGAGCGCTTTCAGCCTGGCGTCCATCTCCGGGACGCCGCGCTCCAGCTGCTCCCGCTCGAAGCGGTCCGCCGCCGCGCGCGCCACCGGCGCCATCCGGTCATACATCTTGTAGCAGGCGTTGGCCACGCGGTTGCACATCCAGAACTGGGCGGTGGGGCTGTAGTGCAGCAGGTCGCCGTTGCCTTCGCGCAGGCACTCCGGGACCGCGGTGAGGTTGGCGTAGATCGGGGTGAGGTAGGAAGTGGCGGCGTCGTCGCAGCCGAACCAGATCAGGGCGCCGACCTCGTCGGGCAGGAAGCCGCGCGCCTGCGCGACGAACCAGAAGCCCGTCTGCTGCGTGGCGATGGCCCGCTCGTTGAGGTAGGTCTTGCCGTCCACGGTGAAGTTCATCGGACGCCAGCGGTAGGGCAGGCCGTTGCCGCCCGCGCCGATGTCGCCGGTCATGTCCATCGGAGTGCCCTCGAAGTGGTCGCGCATCACGTCGGCCACGTCCTTGACCGTGATCTTGCGCGCCGGCTTGACGAAGAGGGGCATCTCGCCCTTGAGATCATAGCCCATCGCGTAGTCCAGCCAGTCGGCGGCGGGGCGGGAGACCTCCTGCCCGTCCTCCTCGTAGGTGAAGACGCCGTCGCAGAGGATGTTGAACGCGCTCCAGGCGCGGGCGTCGCAGGCGCGGGCCCCGCCGAAGTCGAGCGGATTGTAGACGTCGCGGAAGCTGAAATCCGCATCCTCACCCTCGTACCAGCCCATCTCGCGGGCGAAGCTGATCACGTCCGGGGCGTAGAGGCAGTTGTCGGGGTCGTCCAGCGGGAAACGCGTGATGCGGGCCTGGTTGGCGTGGGCGCAGATGTAGCCGTCCGGCACGCGCCGCGCCACCCACACGATGCCCTTCTGCGCGCCCTTGCCCACGAGGTCCATCACCCAGGCCTCCTTCGGGTCGGCGATCGAGAAGGATTCGCCCTCGGAGGGGTAGCCGTAGGTGTTGGCCAGCTCCACGATGGTCTGGATGGCCTCACGCGCCGTCGTGGCGCGCTGCAGGGTGACATAGATCAGCGAGCCGTAGTCCATGATGCCGTCGGCGTTGACCTGCTCTTCGCGGCCGCCCCAGGTCGTCTCGCCGATGATCAGCTGGCGCTGGTTCATGTTGCCGACCGTCTGCCAGGTGCGCTCCACCTGCGCGATGTCGCCCAGCGGCTTGCCCGTGTCCCACTCGCGGATGGCGAGCCGGCTGCCGGCCGTGAAACGGGCCGCGGGGCGGAAATAGAGTTCACCGAAAAGGCCGTGGGAATCGGCGGCGTAGGAGACCATGCTGGAGCCGTCGGCGCTGGCGCCGGGGCTGACGATCACGTTGGTACAAGCATCCGTCCGGCCGGCGGCGAAGGCCGTCAAGGTCAGGATGGTGCACAGAAATTTTCGCATTTTATCTTTTATTTATAAATTTGCAGGCTTATGGGATACAAAGCTATAAAATTTTTCGGGATTGCCGCCTTGCTGCTCCTGCCTTTCCTGGCGGGCGCACAGCAGCCGCAGAGCGAAGAAGAAGAGCTCAAGCAGCTGCGTGAGGTCATCGACAAGACGGTCGCGGCCTACGAGACCCAGCTCCGCCTGGAGGACTGGCAGTCGTTCTACGTCGACTCCATCCTGACCCACGACTACGACGCGCTCCGTCTGGAGCTCAAGGCCCTGCGCGAGGCCAAGGTGTCCAACGTCGACATCTATCAGACCACGCAGGACAAGTGGGCCGAGCAGATCTACAACGCCCTGCAGAAGGTCTTCGACGAGGACCAGTGGGCCAAGTATCTCAAATCCGGCGCCGCGCGCGACAAGAAGGCGCGTGACAAGCGCGCCGCCAAACGCAAGTAGCACATTATGAAAAGAGAAGATATCGACAAGGTCCTTGCGGAGCTGAAAGCGCTCCAGTGCAAGACGCAGAAAGAGGTTGAAGAGGCGCGTGTGCGCTTCCTCGGCAAGAAAGGCGAGATCACGGCGCTGTTCGAGGAGTTCCGCACCGTGGACAAGGATATGAAGCGCGAGTTCGGCCGCACGCTCAACGAGCTCAAGAACATCGCCGAGGAGACGATCCGCAATCTCCGCGACATCGTCGGCGAGGAGAGCGGCAGCCAGGGCCCGAAGCAGGACCTCACGATGCCCGGCGACCCGCTGGAGCTGGGCTCCCGCCACCCGGTCTCGATCGTGCGGCAGGAGATCGTCGACATCTTCCGCAAGTTCGGCTACGACGTGGCCGAGGGCCCGGAGATCGAAGACGACTACCACGTCTTCGAGGCGCTCAACTTCCCGCCCAACCACCCGGCCCGTGACATGCAGGACACCTTCTTCGTGTCCGTCGGACACCCCAACCCGCTGCTGCTCCGCACGCACACGTCCAGCGTGCAGGTCCGCACGATGGAGAAGATGAAGAATCCCCCCATCCGCGTCATCTGCCCGGGCCGCGTGTTCCGCAACGAAGCCATCAGCGCCCGTGCGCACTGCATCTTCCACCAGGCCGAGGGCCTCTACATCGACGAGGGCGTGACCTTCGCCGACCTCAAGCAGGCCATCCTCCTGTTCGCCCGCGAGATGTTCGGTCCCGAGACCGAGATCCGCATGCGCCCGTCCTTCTTCCCCTTCACGGAGCCGTCCGCCGAGGTGGACGTCAGCTGCAACATCTGCCACGGCAAGGGCTGCAACATCTGCAAGGGGACCGGCTGGCTGGAGATCCTGGGCTGCGGCATGGTGGACCCCAACGTCCTCGAGGCGAGCGGGATCGACTCCAAGAAATACAGCGGCTTCGCCTTCGGCATGGGCCTCGAGCGCATCGCGATGCTCAAGTGGCGCGTCAACGACCTGCGCCACTACTTCGAGAACGACATGCGCTTCCTCCAGGAGTTCAGCACTTCCGTAGAAGTCTAATCATTCATCATAAGGGATCCGCCGCCGGACTTGACAGGCGGCGGGCCCTGTGTTCTTGAAACCACGTTAAAAACAAGCATGGAAAAGTCAAACGTTTTCAGCACCAGGTTCCTGGTGATGGCAGTCACGCTTATTGTCTGCCTCATTACATCCAATTTCTTCGTCCCGCGCCTCTGGCAGGTGGCCGGGCTGCCGCTGCAGCTCTCCGGCGCCGTCCTGCTGTTCCCGGTGTCCTATATCCTCAACGACTGCATCACCGAGGTCTACGGCTACCGCAAGGCGCGCTTCGTCATCTGGCTCGCCTTCGCCCTCAGCGCCTTCGTCGCGCTGATGGCGCAGTTCGTGTGCTGGCTGCCTGAGCCCCTGCAGGACGGCAGCAAGCCCGTGGCCGAGAGCTTCAACGGCCTGTTCGCCATGGTCCCCAAGACCACGGCCGCCTCGCTGGTCGCCTTCCTGGTCGGCTCCACGGTCAACGCCTGGATCATGAGCCGGATGAAGGCCCGCTCCGGCGGCAAGCTCTTCGGCGTGCGCGCCATCCTCTCTTCCGTGGGCGGCGAACTCGCCGACTCGCTCATCTTCTTCCCGGTGGTCTTCTGGGGCGTGATGCCCCTGGGCGCCGTCGTCTCCCTGGCCCTGACGCAGGTGTGCGCCAAGGTCCTCTACGAGATCGTCATCCTGCCGGTCACGGCCTGGTTCGTCCGCCACACCAAGCGGGCCGAAGGCGTGGACGTCATCGACAGGGGGATCTCCTACAATCCTTTCAAAATCAGCGATATCCAATAAGTTATGGACAGAACCAAAGACGGCCTGCAGGCCCTCGGCCGCAAGACCGCATACAGCCAGGACTATGATCCCGGCGTGCTCGAGACCTTCGAGAACAAGCACCGCGACAACGACTATTGGGTGCGTTTCAACTGCCCGGAGTTCACGACCCTGTGCCCGATCACGGGCCAGCCGGACTTCGCGGAGCTGCGCATCAGCTACATCCCCGACGTGCGGATGGTCGAGAGCAAGAGCCTCAAGCTCTACCTCTTCAGCTTCCGCAGCCACGGCGATTTCCACGAAGACGTCGTCAACACGATCATGAAGGACCTCATCGCCCTGATGGACCCCAAGTACATCGAGGTCACGGGTCTCTTCACCCCGCGCGGCGGCATCTCCATTTATCCCTACGCCAACTACGGCCGTCCCGGGACGAAATACGAGCAGCTCGCAGAGCAGCGTTTCGCCGCGCACGAATAGCGTCGGCCGTCTGCCGATACAGGATGCCGGAGCCCCTGCACAAGGGTCCCCGGCATTTTATTTGAATTAAAAATTATGTTAAATTTGTACGCCCGCAGATTGTTTGAACATGAGAAAGTTAATTCTTGGCCTGTCTTTGGTGTGCCTTTTCGCTTCTTCCTGCAGCTCCGTGTCGGAGACGAAGGCTCTCCTGAACGATGTCGAGTCCTATATCAATGACGCACCCGACAGCGCCCGGAGGGTGCTCATGTCGGTCGATTCCACATCCCTGCTGACGCCTCGCCTGCGGGCGCAGTACTCCCTGCTGCGGATGATGGCGCAGGACAAGTGCTATGACGACATCACGGTTCCGGGAATGTTGGACGACGCTGCGTGGTTCGAGCGGCACGGCACGCCGGACGAGCGGATGAAGCTTTGGTTCTATCGCGGCCGGATCCAGTTGAAGAAGAAAGATATGAAGCAGGCGGCCGTCGCCTTTTCGCAGGCGGAGTCTTATGCCGGTCAGGTGCAGGACATGCACGCGCTGGGGTTGTTGTACCTTTCGACCCAGAGTGTATACGAAAGTGTCCATAACGGAGCCAAGGAGCAGGAGTACTCCGAGAAGGCGATCGACATCTTCAGGCGGACGGGCGACCCGCTGGCCGGCCCGGCGCTCGGAATGCTGGCGAAGGCTTATTTGGATCAGCAGAAATGGGAGCTGGCGGACTCGGTTTTCCGCGTAGCGATTCCGCATCTGGAGTCGATTCCTGCCATTCTTCCCAGCTATCTGTGGGATTATGCGAGCCTGAAACTGCTTCAACCGGAGATAGACCCCGCCGGCGCACTCGACCTTTTGAACCGATACCTGGAAATGAAGAAGGAATTCGGCGTAGCGCAGGCCGGCGCGTATGCTTATGCCAACGAATTGCTCGGCAACCGCCGGGTTACTGACCAGATTCTTCCCCAGTTGCGGGCGGTGACCGGATTGGACCGCTATTCCGCCTTGATCTGGCTGACCAGGATCGACCAGAACCGGGGAGACCTCGGTGCGGCGCTCAATGAAGTGGGTGAGATTTACAAGACAGAATCAGCGATTGTCCAGAAGACGCTCGAGGATTCTGTCACGCTGGCCCTGCGCGACGATGCGGCGCGGCAGGCCGCTGATGCTCGCGGGCAGCTCCGGCTCTCGCTGATCCTCGCCGGAGGCATTTTCTTCGCACTGCTCTCGGCGTTCCTGTTGCTGCTCCTGCACAAAGGCAAGATCGAGGCGGAGCGCAAGCGCCTGGTCGACCTCCGTGAGCAGATGCAGAGCGAGCTGGAGCGGGTCCAGGGCGAGAATGCCGAGAAGGAGCAGCTGCTCAGCGGCCAGGAAGACCGCATCCGCGAGATGGAAGCGAACGTGGCCCGCGAGCGGGAGACCTACACCCGCGAGCGCGTGAACCGTCTGCGTCAGCTGGGCGAACTCCGGAGCACGTTCTGGTGGAGAGAGCGTGGCGGGATGAGAGAGGCGGACGCCATCCAGCGGATCAAGAATGAAATCTCCTACGTCTACCAGACGGACAACAACGGTGTCGCCCTGGTCCGTCGCCTGGACGAGGAACTGGACGGCGCCATCTCCGAGCTCCGCAAGAAGCTGCATCTGCGCGGCAAGCCGCAAGAGGTGTTGTTCCTGTGCTGCTGCATCCTGGACCTCGAGCCTGAGATGATCGCCGAGATTATGGACACCTCCAAGGCCAACGTTTACGAGAAGCGTTCCCGCCTGCGCGCCCGCATCCGGAGCCTGGGAGATCCGCTTTTGACCGTTCTGGTCGAAAAATAAGTGCGGTTTTTCGCCTGAAGCTACATTTCCAATGCGCTGATTATCAGCGCATTGCGCTGTGTGTTAGATTTGCCCGATTTTTTTCTCTCCGGAGCGGTTTTTGTAAATCGCTGAAATTCAGATGTTTACATAACTGCGCAAAATAAAGTCGTGTTAGAAATTAAATCGGCGATAATTCGGATATTTAAAATAAGGATTTATATCTTTATCCCGAGAAAACAAACTAACACTGCGAGCAATGAGAAAACTTTGTCTGGTTCTTTTCCTGGCCATTTCCACTGTGGCCGTGTCCTTCGCGGGCTCGCCGCTCCGCGCGGATAAGGGAATGTTGCGGTCTGAGAGGCCGTTCTTGACTTCGGGCCTGCCGCCCACCATCGACACGCCTCCTCCTATTGTATTGAACCCCGGTGAGGCCCCGAATCCTGTGTTGTCCTGCCATGAACTCGTGTTGTTCATCCGTCTGGACCGTATGGGACCGACGCTTAACGCCGTCGTGCCGGCTGACGAAAGCGTGGAATACATCAGCCTCATCAATCTGAACACGGGAGAGGCTTCGTTCTCCGGCGGCCGGAGCTTCGGGACCAAGAGTCTGCGGCTCCCCGGTCTGGGTGAGTTCATGATCGAGGTGCGGACGACCAAGCATATTTATCAGGGATCTTTCTCGCTGAACGGTCTTCTGTAAATAATTCTACGTATTCGCATAATCCCGGCTTTGGGGGATTCTATTTGAAAAACTTCACTATACACTTGGCGGACCGATGCTGTGAGGCATCGGTCCGTTTCTTTTGTCTAAGGCGGAAAAGTTTAACGCACCGCCCTTCAGGGGGTGTTTTTGTAAGTTGCTGAATATAAGCGCGTTGTGATAAAATTTGTCACCCGCCCGGACATGCTGTTAGATACCCTGAATCTAACAAGGGTGTCTTCGGCGTGCTGCAACTAATTGAGAAACAATGTATTGCATTGCTATATCGGGCTTGCGCCGCGTGAGAAATCAAGCGCCCGAAAATTTGCTTTTCACTCCCTCCGGAATGTATTTTTGCAACAGACAATCCGACCGGTCAGGACCCGACCGGCAAAGGATACAAAACAATCTCGCGCGATTACGTTGTCGTATCAACGCTGAAATGATATGACAGTAATTCAAGATGACCTAACAATAAACTACATTAACTTTTTGGTGGAGGCGCCCAGTGACTGGCCGCCTCCTCTTTTTATCTTTGCGATTCAGGTAAAGTATGTTATTTTTGTTCAAAATAGACGCTGATGACTTCCCGTTTCCTGAACTTTCTGCCGCTGCTGGGCGCGCTGCTGCTCGCCGCCTGCGGCCCCGCATCGCGCACCGACGCGCTCCTGAGCGATGTCGAGTCCTATATCAACGAAGCCCCCGACAGCGCCCGCAGGGTGCTTATGTCGGTCGACTCCACGTCCCTGATGACGCGCCGCCTGCGTGCGCGCTACTCCCTGCTGCGTACGATGGCGCAGGACAAATGCTACGACGACATCACCGTTCCTGGTCTGCTGGACAATGCCGCGTGGTTCGAGCACCACGGCACGCCGGATGAGCGGATGAAGCTCTGGTTCTATCGGGGGCGGATCAATGTCAAGCAAAAGAGGCTGAATGACGCGGCCGTCGCTTTTTCCCTGGCGGAATCCTATGCGGACCAGGTGCAGGACCAGCACGCATTGGGGTTGCTTTATATCTCGATGCAGAACGTATATAACCAGGCATACAACAGGACCAAGGAAGTAGAATATGCAGAGAAAGCGCTGGACGTGTTCAGGCGGGCGAATGATCCGGCAGCTGGGCCAGCGCAAGGAATGCTGGCGATGGCTTACCATGGTCAGCAGAAATGGGCACAGGCGGACTCGGTTTACCGGGAAGCGATCCGTTTTCTGGAGACTATTCCGGCCGTCTTACCGGATTATTTGTCTGATTATGCTAAAATGAAGATGTTGCAGCCGGAAAAGGATCCCGCCGGAGCCATAGCGCTTCTGGACAGGTATCGTGAGCTGACCGGGGGCTTCGGTGTACAGGAGGAAGGCGCGTATGCATATGCCCTGGAATTGTCTGGCAACAGGCGGGCCGCCGAACCCTTTGTCTCCGACTTGCGGAACAAGACCGGGGACGCACAATATGTCGCGTTGATATGGTTGAGCCGGATCGATCAGGCGAGAGGCGATTTTTTCACTTCATCCTGGGAGCAGTCGGAAGTATATCGGCGCGAGTCTGCTCTTATTCAGAAGACACTTGAAGATTCAGTCACACAGGCCTTGCGCGATGATGCAGCGCGGCAGGCCGCCGATGCCCGGGGGCAACTCCGCTCCTCGCTGATTCTTGGCGGCGGCATCTTCTTCGCGCTGCTTTCACTGGTCCTTTCCCTGCTCATGCGCAAAGGCAAACTCCAGGCAGAACGCGACCGCCTGATCAATCTCCGCGAGCAGATGCAGGAGGAGCTGGAGAAGGTCCAGGAGGAGAATGAGGAGAAGGCACAGCAGCTCTGCGGGCAGGAAGACCGCATCCGGGAGATGGAAGAGCACGTCGCGCATGAACGAGAAATCTACACCCGCGAGCGGGTGAACCGCCTGCGCCAGCTGGGCGAAATCCGGAGCACGTTCTGGTGGCGCGAGCGCGGGGGGATGAGAGAGTCGGATGCCATCCAGCGGATCAAGAAAGAGATTTCCTACGTCTATCAGACGGACAACGACGGCGTGGCGCTGGTGCGCCGCCTGGACGACGAGCTGGACGGCGCCATATCCGAGCTCCGCAAGAAGCTGCATCTGCGTGGTAAGCCGCAGGAAGTCCTGTTCCTGTGCTGCTGCATCCTGGACCTGGAGCCGGAGATGATCGCCGAGATCATGGATACAACCAAAGGAAACGTGTACCAGAAACGCTCTCGCCTGCGTGCCCGGATCCGGGAACTGAATGAGCCGCTGCTGACGGCCCTGGTAGAAAAATAGTCGCTTTATAAGGCTGATGATAATTTGCAATTCGCAGATATTCAGCGAGTTGTAAATCGTGTCAGATTTATTCTTTTTTATATAATGGCTGACAGCGCGCACAATTGGTTGAGTATCAAGCAATTGCGATGCCGTCCGAGTCGATTTCGTGTCAGAAAATAGTCAGGCAATTATTCCTTTATTTTGGGAGAGGCTGTTTATCTTTACTGCAGGAAAACAACAAATCTTTACTACAAATGAAAAAACTTCTTTTAACCCTTTTATGGACTGTGTTCATCCCATTTATCTCCCCTTCGGGCACATTACTTTTTGCTCAGAGTGGTTTTGGTGGGCCTTTTATTCATTCATTCGTCGGTGGACCCGACCCAAATACCCCTCAAGATCTACCTCCTCCAGTCATAACGAACCCGGGTAATCCTCCGGCAGTATTAACCTGTTTGACCAATCCTATCACGGGTTATACGATTACGGCCCACATCAGCGTGAATCCTCTGGAAGGATCGATCGAAGTAAACCTTTTCCATCATGGGCATGTACTCTATGCGAGCATCACGAATCATAATACGGGATGTTCCTTTGGAGCAAACTATTTTACTGATAGTCACGTATCTTTCTCTCTCCATGGGAATGGTTACTATGAGATCTGCATCACGACGAACTATGGGGATTATTATGGGTATATCGCGGTCAACAGTCTTCCCGGACTGCAGGTTCCAGGCTTAAGCACGGAGGACTAAGCCAACGAGATTGAATTAATCGTCGCTTAGAGAGACGCTATTTATCATTACTGCTAGAAAACATCAAATCGTCATGTACAAATGAGAAAGACTTTTTTAATCTTTTTATGGACAGTATCCTTCTTGTTCATCTCTTCCTTTGGCACATCGCTTTGGGCACAGAATGGATTTGGGAAAAGTTACCTCGGCGGTCCTATCCCTGGTACTCCCCAAGATGTTCCTCCTCCTGTTATAACGAACCCTGTTACTCCTCCGATAGTAATAACGGGTTTGACCGATCCTCTCACGGGCGCTACGCTTTCTGCCGGCATCAGTGTGAGTACAACGGATGGCGGAATGATCGAACTATCCCTTAACCATAGCGGACGTGTATACTCTGCCGGCCTCACGAATCTAAGCACGGGAGGTTCCTATTGGGCAAGATATTTTACTGATAGTTATGTGTCTTTGCCTCTCCATGGAAATGGTTACTATGAGATTTGGGTCAGGACGGACCATGGAGAATACTATGGCTATGTCATGATTAACTGCCTCCCTGGTCCGCAGGTTCCATGCTATACCATTGATGAGGGGCTTCCTGGTGAATGGTCATTAGACCCATTCAGGCATTTTATCCATTAGAAATAATTAATCCGTCATTTAAGGATCGGCACGCAGGATGTGTGCCGATCCTTATTTGTGTTCTTCTTTTGCCACAAATTACTCACATGAAGAGTGATGAAAAGATATAATGTATATATATGATTATCAGCATAATAACGGTTTAGTTTCGCGATGAAATAGATGCTGTCAGATATGTCGTATCTGACAGGCAGACGCAATTTATCCCGCAAGCTGCTGATAATCAACTTCTGGGGTTCTGTCGACATGTGTGCCTCCGGTCAGAATTCTCGGGGCGGAATCCTTGGCTTTATGCAGAAGAAACTCAAACTTCGCAACAGTCAAAAGAAGTGTTGTACAGCACCAGGTGGAACCCGAAAAGCCTTAAATAGAGTAGGGAAACAAACTATTAAAACTTTTTTATCATGTTACTCTTTTCTGAACTCAAGAAGCGTAATCTTCTCTCCAACGAGTCTATGTCCAATGTCCGCGGTGGCGACAGTGGCTCCTGTGGTTACGAGACTGCAAGTGGCAAAAAAAAATGTGGCGTCTCAAAGGAAACCGCATTGGGGGCTGTCAGTAATGGCGGGCATTGGTGCTGTGATTCATGCGCGACGTCAACCTATTGTCGCGCAGATACAATAATAGATGATAATTATATAAACTATAACTGCTTACCTCGATGAATTTCCCTGGCCTTAAAAAGCGTAATCTCCTCTCCCGCGAGACCATGTCCAATGTCCGCGGTGGCAGCGGCACCTGTGGTTACAAGCTGAATGATGGAACCGTAGGATATGGTGTCAGCAAAGACGAAGCGCTGGCGATGGTCTCAAACGGAGGCCACTGGTGTTGTGATTCGTGCTGGAAAGTGATGCCTTTCCTTGTCTGCCAAATGTAGCACACTATTTCGGGAGGCGGGGGCTTGTCCGCCGCCTCCTTTCCTCTACTAAATAATTACTTACAGAGAGAGCGGAAATTAGACATTGATGTATCGGGTTGGTTATCAGCGAGATAGGTCGAAAAGTTTTGTGATAAAAAGGGAACTGTCAGATGTGTTGTATCTGACAGAAAGATGAAGCGCCTCCAATAATGTGCTGAATGTCAGTTCTTTGAAGCCTGCCCGCGGGTGCGCTCCTAGTCAGAATTCTTGGAGCGGATTCCTTGGCATTGTGGAGAAGAAACTCAAACTTCGCATCAGTCAAAGACGTGTTGTACAGCACCAGGAGGAACCCGAAAAGCCTTAAATAGAGTAGGGAAACAAACTATTAAAACTTTTTTATCATGTTACTCTTTTCAGAACTCAAGAAGCGCAATCTTCTCTCCAATGAGTCCATGTCCAATGTCCGCGGAGGCGACAGTGGCTCCTGTGGTTACGAGACTGCAAGTGGCAAAAAATGTGGCGTCTCAAAGGAAACCGCATTGGGGGCTGTCAGTAATGGCGGACACTGGTGCTGTGATTCGTGCGCGACGTCAACCTATTGTCGAGAAGATACAATAAAGGAGGAATCGTATTATACCTTTGGTCGCATGCCATTACTCTGACTTTTAATCCAATGTTACACTTTTCTGAACTCAAAAAACGGAACCTCCTCTCCAGCGAGACCATGTCCAATGTCCGAGGTGGCAGCGGCACCTGTGGTTACAAGCTGAATGATGGATCCTGGAAATATGGCGTCAGCAAAGCCGAAGCGCTTGATGCCGTCTCTTCCGGAGGCCGCTGGTGCTGTGATTCGTGCTGGAAGGTTATGTCCCAGATGTTTATAGCCGTGGAATAGACTAAAGAATTCTGCCCTTTTGGGAGGCGGGGGCTTGTCCGCCGCCTCCTTTTATCCCAACAACCAAATCTCAAGCAATACAGATGGAACGAAAACTCATCAAAGACAACCCCGACGAGATCGTGCGGATCCTGTTCCGCCACTACGGGCTCAAATATGACGGCTATGCCCGGAGCCTCTACCATAGTCATCCCCGTTTCCGCAGGATCGAGGCGGTCTCCTACCTCCTGTCAAGATATGGCGTGGACTCTTCGCTGATCAAGACGGACCTGGAGGAGATGAAGGGATTCCCGGTCCCGATGGTCGTCAATTATGACGGCTTGCTCCTGCCGGTGGTCGGCATCGGCGAAGGGGGACACCTGACGATCATCAACGAGGCGGGGAAGAACGAGGAAATCGATCTCGGGGCGATTGACAATTTCTGGGACCATCTGGTGCTTGTTTTGGAGAAGGACGGTCGGGGAACGGACGGAATCGCCCGGGAGAAAACGGCGTGGTGGTTAAAACAGTTGGCGCTGATAGCTGCTGTTGTCCTTTTGGGTGCCGGGGCCTGCTGGCTGTCCGTCCGCGCGTTCCTGATGGGCAGCCTGATGCGGGATATCTTCCTGGTCACCTCCGTCGCAGGGCTGGTCGTGAGCGTCCTGTTCCACATCCAGCGGCTGGACCGGGGGAACCCGTTCGTGAACAAGATCTGCCACTCGTCGTCGGGCCATTCGTCCAAGCGGGACTGCGCGTCCATTCTGGACTCGAACGCTTCCAAGCTCCTGGGGCTGTTTTCGTGGGTCGATATCGGATCCGTGTACTTTCTGGTCTTTCTGGTCGTGGCCTGGGCGCTTCCGGCAAGGGGGTCGATCGTCTGGCTGGCATTGATCTCCCTGCTTGCACTGGCCTACGTCCCCTATTCCATCTACTATCAAGGCCGTGTCGCAAAGCATTGGTGCCCCCTCTGCCTGTCGGTGCAGGCAATCCTGTTCTTCAACGCCGTGGTCTCCGCCGTCTTCGTTGCGAAAGAAGGCGTCGCTGCCGAAGGGCTGTGGGCGGAAGCCGTGAAGATGGGTGTGATCGCATTGCTGGTCATCCTGTTCTACTGCGTTCTGGTCAACCTGCTGATCGAACAGAACATGCAGAATGAGCGGGACAAGAAATTCCGGGAGGCCGCCTTCTCGCCGGAAGGGCTTCAGGCGCTACTCTACGGGACGCCGGAAATCGATATGACGGCAAGCGCCAAAATCGCCGCCATAGACAGGGACGGGACGGCGGAGTTGACCATGGTCATCAACCCGCTATGCTCCCCGTGCATGAAGAAAACGCGGGAAATACTTGAAATACTTAACCGAAAAAGATATACGGACCTGTCGCTCATTTTTCTCGTGGACGAGAAGGCGAGAACAGAAATAGCATATGCCAAGAGACTGATTTCCGCTTCACTGGAAGGGATGTTGCCCCCGGAATTGGAGGCGCATGTAAAACGCTTCCCTCAGGTGGCTCGCTTTGAGGCCGGTTATAAATTCCATCCGAAAGCGCAGGAAATCCTGGATGCCCAATACCGTTGGTGCATGGATCACGGCATTATGTCCACCCCCAAGTTGTTTTTAAACAACCACGAACTGTCTCCTCTGTACTCGGTCAAAGACATCGATTACATAACCGAATAAGAAAGATATGCCATCATTCCCCCATTACAAGCAGCTGGACGCGATGGACTGCGGCCCGACGTGCCTGCGTATGATAGCCGCGCACTATGGCCGCGAGCTGCCCCTGCAGCGGATACGGAGCATGAGCAAGACGACCCGGGAGGGCTCGTCGTTGCTCGGCCTGTCGACCGCTGCGGAAGACCTCGGGTTTCACACAGCAGGCGTCAAGCTTACGTGGGAGCAGCTGCGGGATGAGATGCCGCTTCCCTGTATCGCGCATTGGAACCAGAACCACTTCATCGTCATCTACAAAATAACGAAGAAACGCGGAGTGTGGTATGTCTATGTGTCCGACCCTGCCGCAGGGCTTTTAAAATACACCGAGGAGCAGTTCCGGAAGTCGTGGCTGGAGGTGAAGGGAGAGGACGGGCACGCGGACCAGGGAATCCTTCTGTTGATTGAGACGACGCCGCGCTTCTACGAGCAGCGCGACGGCGACGGGAAGGACGGCGGGCGGTTCACGCTCGCCCGGCTGGCGGAGTATCTCCGGCCGCACCGCCATAGCCTGGTGCAGCTGGTGCTCGCCATGATTGCGGCGAGCCTGCTGAGCCTGATCCTGCCGTTCATCACCCAAAGCGTGGTGGACCAGGGTGTGTCGTTGGGTCGTCTGGATTTCGTGAAAACGATGCTTATAGCGCAGTTGCTGATTGTCCTGGGCCAGCTGGCCAACGACCTGATCCGCAACTGGCTGATGCTTCACGTGACGGCGCGGGTGAGCATCTCGCTCATTTCGGACTTCCTCTCGAAGCTGATGCGTCTTCCGATCGCGTTCTTCGACACGAAGATGACGGGCGACATCATGCAGCGGATCCAGGACCACAACAGGATCCAGAACTTCCTGACCAGTTCCCTGCTCAACATCGCCATCGCAGCCGTGCTGCTGCTCATATACGGTGCGATCCTCGGTGGCTACAACCTCACGATCCTGCTCGTGTTCCTGGTGGGGACGACGCTCTATGTGGGGTGGGTGCTGCTGTTCCTCCGCTGGCGGAAGCAGCTTGACTACAAACGCTTCCAGGAGTCGGCGAACAACCAGGGCAACATCGTGCAGCTCATCGGGGGCATGCAAGACATCAAACTGAACAACTGTGAAAAGCAGAAACGCTGGGAATGGGAGCGAATCCAGGCGCGTCTCTTCAAGATCAGCATATCGGGCCTGACGCTGTCCCAGACGCAGCAGATCGGCGGCACGTTCATCGACCAGGCCAAGAACATCTTCATCTCGTACCTGGCGGCGAAGGGCGTGATAGACGGCAACATGACGCTCGGTATGATGACGGCGCTGACCTACATCATCGGCCAGCTGAACGCGCCGGTGGGTCAGTTCATCTCGTTCGTGCGCGAGTCGCAGGACGCGAACATCTCGATGGAGCGTCTCGGCGAGATCCACAACCGCGAGGATGAGGAACCCGTTGGCAAAGAGAAGGTGCGTGACATCCCGGAGAATGCCGATCTGGAGTTCCGTGACGTCACGTTCCAATACGAAGGTCCCCTTTCTCCGAAGGTGCTGGCAGGCATCTCCCTCAAGGTCCCGCACGGAAAGGTGACGGCTATCGTGGGCGCTTCCGGCAGCGGAAAGACCACGATGCTGAAGATGATGCTTGGGTTCTATGCCCCGGCCGAAGGCGTCGTCTCCCTGGGCGGTAATGAGCTTGCGAACTACAGCGAGAGTGCGTGGCGTGCGCAGTGCGGCTGCGTGATGCAGGAAGGCTACATCTTCTCCAACACGATTGCCGAGAACATCGCGCTCTGCGACGAGACGCCGGACATGGCCCGCGTCCGTCGGGCTGCGGAAGTAGCCAACATCAAGGACTGGATAGAGCGTCTTCCGCTGGGCTACAACACGAAGATCGGCGCGGATGGCCACGGCCTCAGCACGGGACAGAAGCAGCGGATCCTCATCGCGCGGGCGGCATACAAGAATTCTCCCTATCTCTTTTTCGACGAGGCGACGAACTCGCTGGATGCCAACAACGAGAAGGTCATCATGGAGAATCTCGACCGCCTCTTCGAGGACAAGACCGTCGTCATCGTGGCGCACCGCCTCAGTACCGTGAAGAATGCCGACAACATCATCGTGCTGGACAGCGGCCACATCGTCGAGGAAGGCACACATGCGGAGCTTACCGCCAAGAAGGGGTATTACTATGAGCTGGTCCGTAATCAACTTGAGTTAGGAAATTAAACCATGAGCAAAGAAACGGAACATATAGAATCGCAGGAGGAATACGCATCCTTCCACAGCGAGGAAGTGCAGGAGATCATGGGACGCCAGCCGTCCTGGATCCTGCGTTGGGGCATCACGGTCATCTTCGGCCTCGCGGCGGCCATCATCCTGGGGTGCTACTTCATCAAGTATCCCCAGACGGTGTCGGCGGACATCACGCTGACTTCGGATTATCCGCCGTCGGACCTGGCGGCGAAGGCCAGCGGGATCCTGGATTCCGTGAGCGTGTACAACGGGGAGAAGGTCGAACAGGGGCAGCTGCTGGCGCTCGTCTCGAGCGCGGCCCGGTATGAGGATATCGTGTATGTCGAAAGGATGCTTGCCGCAGATGAAGCGGACAAGGTCCCGGCGAAGGAAAGCGACGGCTATCGCGCATTGGAGTCTCTCCGGCTTGGCGATCTTCAGCGCGACTGGGTGGATTATCTCCGGACCAGCTCGGACTATGCAGACTATCTCCGGATCGACCAGATCGGGAAGAAGAAGAGCCTTCTGGCCAGCCAGATCGAGCAGGCCAAAGAGTATTATGGAATACTGGAGCGGCAGCGGTCGATGATCGCGGAAGAGTTCGCTTATGAGCAGAAGACCCTCAAACGCGACTCGATCCTCTTCAAGAAAGACGTCATTGCCGAGGCGGAATATGACAACACGGTCAAGGCATATATCTCCAAGAAGAACAGCCTTGCCGGCTTCGACGCCTCGATGTCCAGCGCACATCTGAGCCGGTTGCAGTTGGAGCAGCAGATCCTGGAATTGGAAACGCAGCAAACGGTTGAACTGGCCGAGTTCGAGCGGCGGCTTGCCCAGTCGAAGGAGTCTCTCCTCGGCCAGATTGCGCTCTGGAAAGAGCAGTATGCCATCATTGCGCCTTACGCAGGAATCGTGTCCCTCCAGAATGTCTGGGGCCGGGGACAGCGCGTAGATGGCGGAGACGTGATCGCGAGTATCGCTCCCGCCGGGGAGATGAAGGTGATGGGGCGGCTGAAAGTCCCCTCCTCGGGATTTGGAAAGGTCATGGTCGGTCAGCCCGTGAACATCAAGTTGAACGGGTTCCCTTATCTCGAATTCGGCATCTTGAAGGGAAATGTCGCCTCGATTTCCTCCGTCCCGGAAGAGACGCCGGGCGGGCTTGCCTATACGGTGGACGTGGCGTTGCCGAGAGGCCTCGAAAGCACCTACCGCAAGGAGCTCCCCTTCGTGCAGAACATGGACGGCAGTGCGGAAATCATCACGGAAGACCTGCGGCTCATCGACCGTTTCATCCAACCGATCCGTTCGCTCTTCCAGAATAGATAGAAAGACCAAATACAATTAACTTATGAGAAACAATATTCTGAAAGTACTGCTTTCAACGCTCGGAGTAAAATATTCTGACGAGTATGCCGGACGTTTGTATCAAGAGAATCCGGACCGGGACAACTTCTTTGGACTGTCCTATATGCTCTCGGTATACGGCATAGAGGGCAAAGGCTACAACATTGAGGACAAGGGTACGTCTCTCCTGACAAAACCTTTTGTCGCGCAGACGGATAAGGGTTTTCAGGTGGTTTCGGATATCAAAGATGGAAATGTCATCTGTCGGGATGAACGAGGGAGGCATGTCGTCTCGGCAGAGGATTTTTTAGAGTCGTGGACCGGGAATGTGCTGGTGGTCAAGATGGACGAGAAATCGGGAGAGCCGGATTATGTGAAGAATCGAAAGGTGACGCGTGTCAAGGACGTCAAATGCTTGTTGGGTGTGCTTGCCTGCCTGGTTTTGTTCGGCGGACTGATGTTGAGGCAGGCCGCGTCGCTGACGTTCTCTGTGGCCGGGTATTACTTGCTCAGTGTCGTGGGGCTGTTTGTGTCGGTAATGTTGCTTCAGCGCCAGCTCCACGTCGGCGGTGGTCTGGGGGACAAGCTCTGCAGTCTGTTTAAGGAGAGCGACTGCGAGGAAGTTTCGTCTTCCGCGGCCTCGAAAACGCTCCTGAATATCAGCTGGAGCGAAGTGGGTCTCGGGTACTTCCTGTCGAATATCATCCTGCTCTCTTTGTCCGTGGATGTAATCTTCGTGTTGGGTATTATCAACATCCTGATCCTGCCATACACCCTGTGGAGCCTGTGGTATCAGAAGGTGAAGATCCGCCGGTGGTGCACGCTGTGCATCTTCGTGCAGATTATCCTGTGGGGGCTTGCGCTTGTCTTCTTTCTGACCGGCTTATACCATTCCCCATTCCGGTTGGCAGCTCTTCTGGCCCTGCCATTCTATTGCCTGGTTGTGCTGTCTGTCCATTATTATGCGGCGATTAAAGAAAAACAACAGGCCCTTGAAGAGAGCAACGTGGCCAAGCGTGCCCGGTTGTGTCGTGAAGATGTCCTGTTCCATTTCCTGAAGCAGCAACCTTATTGCGAAGTCACGGATGAGGATTCGGCCATGCTGGCCGGAAATCCGGAGGCCGAGATTTGTCTGACATTGTTTTGCAATCCGTATTGCTATCCGTGTGCGGAAGCGCACCGGGTGATTGCCCGGATGCTGAGAAACAATCCGCGAATCAAGGTCCGATATGTCTTGACTGCGTACAAAGAGAGCCTAATCCTTCCCTGTCTGTATCTGATATCGTCTTATTACAAGAGAGGCGGATCTGTATTTGACGAATGGTTTTCTCTTGATGTGAAGGCGCGGAAAGCGTTGAATCTGGAGATAGATAATGCCGAGGATAGAGAACGGGCGGAGGAGGAGCTTCCCCGCCACGGCAAGTGTGTGTCCAGGTGCAATGTAAAATGGACGCCGACATTGTTGATTAACGGGTATGTGCTGCCTGCGGAATATACGTATAAGGATATTGAGTATATTCTGTTTGGATAAACTGGAAGTACTGTTGCCTCAAGTGCTTCTGGAAGAATAATGAGGCAAATGTTTAATCCTTAAAAACTCAAAACAATGAAACAAACTAATGAACTCTCATCTCTCCAGATGAAAGAAGTAAAGGGCTGTGGGCCTTGGGGTAACGATGTGCGAATGTCAGAAATCTTTGACGATGCAGAAGGTCACTGCGCAACTCCCTGGGGAGAAATTGTGCAGCCTTGTACGAGCGATGCATTCTGCAAAGAAATTCTCGGTGACGACAGAGCGGAATGCATTTAGAAGACTATCCTGAAGAGTCTTCGTAGCGGAGGCATCTTAGTAGAAGCACTTCTGCTTCAAAGACTAGTTTGTGGCCATCCTTTTGAGTCAACGCTTGAAAGGATGGCTTTTGGGTTGGGATCGATAATGGCCGAAAGCGGGCCAACCCCTGGCTTTGTAGGTGGGGGTGGGCACGAAACAGGCCGAATTCGTGCCCAGGCGTGTGCGGAGCGTGC
>JAEEGJ010004380.1_pt1 | contig 48058 bp, 37 predicted proteins | sample 8958761 | NCBI WGS metagenome assembly JAEEGJ01 (sample SAMN16246546, study PRJNA631951) | gut metagenome | biome: gut microbiome; feature: rumen; material: RS-attached | host: Bos | place: Iran: Karaj | collected 2018-10
AGGGACGCTCTGCTGGAAAATGTTACCGTCGATGAGGCCGGCAAGATCGACTTCGCCGACAAGTCCGTCACCGAGAACACCCGCGTGAGCTATCCTATCTATCACATCGAAAAGATAGTCCGTCCGGACAGCCACGGTCCCGCAGCCAAGCAGGTCATCTTCCTGAGCGCCGACGCTTTCGGCGTGCTGCCTCCCGTCAGCATCCTCACTCCCGAGCAGACCAAGTACTACTTCCTTAGCGGCTTCACCGCCAAGCTGGCAGGCACCGAGCGCGGCATCACCGAGCCCACTCCTACCTTCTCCGCCTGCTTCGGCCAGGCATTCCTCGAGCTGCATCCTACCAAGTATGCCGAGGAGCTTGTGAAGAGAATGCAGAAGAGCGGCGCCAAGGCTTATCTGGTGAACACCGGATGGAACGGCACCGGCAAGCGTATCTCCATCAAGGATACCCGCGGAATCATCGACGCGATCCTGAGCGGCGCCATCGACAAGGCTCCCACCAAGAAGATCCCGTTCTTCAACTTCGAGGTTCCTACCGTGCTTGAGGGCGTCGATACCGGCATCCTTGATCCTCGCGACACCTACGCCGATCCCGCAGTTTGGGAGGAGAAGGCCAAGGATCTCGCAGGACGCTTCATCAAGAACTTCCACAAGTACGAGAGCAACGAGGCCGGCAAGGCACTTGTGGCCGCCGGTCCTCAGCTTTAGCCTTCGGACTTAACCACTGTGACAGCGGGGCTGACTCTTACCGGGTCGGCCCCGCTTGCCGTTTCCGGGGATAGCTTATTCCGGCCGGAGATGGCGAGTTTGCCCGGCGTTGGGCCCGATTCGGACGGTTTCCGGGCCGGCAGAGGCTGGTTTGCCCAGCGCCGGGCCTGATTCTGCCGCTTCCGGGCCGGCAGAGGCTGGTTTGCCCAGCGTCGGGCCTGATTCGGACGGTTTCGGGCCAGCGGAGGCTGGTTTGTCCAGCGTCAGGCCTAATTCTGACGGTTCCGGGCCGGCAGAGGCTGGTTTGTCCAGCGTCGGGCCAGATTCTGCCGTTTCCGGGCCGGAGGAGGTTGGTTTGCCCGGCGTCGGGCCTGATTCGGACGGGTCCGGGGCAGCGAAGCTGGGTTTGCCCAGCATCGGGCCTGATTCGGACGGTTCCGGGCCGGCGATGGCTGATTCGCCCAGCGTCGGGCCTGATTATGCCACTCCACGGGCCTAAAGCAATCAGAAAGTTGACAATTGGCCCCAAAATATTGCTATGAGGCCTGAGACTTTGATAGTTTTTTACTACATTTGACTGCCGGGTCTAATCCCGCGACTTAAACTATGATTTCTTATTCCGAAATGGAGAGCAAATGCTCTTTGACTTTCAGTAATTCCGGCCCGTATTGGCACCTGTGGACCCCGGAGAACTATCAAGTTATTTTCCCTGACAAAGATGCGTTCATTGCAGGAATGAATATTCTTGCCATCTGCTCTCGTCTGGTACCCGAAGCTAAAGTTATTACTTTTGAGCTGATGAGTAATCACCTTCATCTTGCCCTTGCGGGGCTCAAAGAGGCGGCTTTACGTCTTTTTAAACTTTTCAAAAGATCACTTAGCAGATATTTGAAGAGCAGGGGGTACACAATAGATTTGTCTTCCTTTGAGGCTAACATCCGGCAGATAAGCTCGCTTCAAGAACTGAGGAATGTTATCACCTACATTAACAGGAATGGATACATTGTAAGTCCCGACACAACCCCGTTCACATACCAGTGGGGCGCTAATACTTATTATTTCAATTATTCAGCCAAGGCGAGGTTCCGGGAATCAGACGCAACTCTGACCAAACCAGAAAGGAGAGCCTTTATTCATAGCCATGACGCTGACAAACTTGCGCATCCTATCGTTAAGGTCGACGGATACGCTTGTCCCATGGGGTTTTGCTGCATAGAATTTGGAGAGGCATTGTTTAGGTGCGCCTCGCACTATTTCAGAGAATTATCCCGAAACATTGAAACGCAAAAAGAGATTGCTGAAGAGATTGGGGAGCAAGTGTTTTATACAGACGATGAACTATTCGGGGTTGTTCTCGCAATAAGCAAGGACAAGTTCGGGGGGCTTAAACCATCATTACTGCCAGCTACAGCAAAAAAGGATCTGGCAATCCTGTTACACAACGAGTATCACGCCAGTAACAAGCAGATTCTGAGGATGCTGCGGTTGGAGCCGTCTGTCGTAGACTCGCTATTTCCCAAAAGATATTAGTGTCCAATTCGGACGGTTCCTGGCCGGCGGAGGCTGGTTTGCACGGTGCCGGGCCCGATTCGGACGGTTCCGGGCCGGAGGAAGCGGGTTTGCCTGGTTTCGGGCCCGATTCGGACGGGTTCGGGCCGGCGATGACGGGTTTGCCAGGTGTTGGGCCCGATTCGAACGGTTTCCGGGCCGGCGATGGCGAGTTTGCCCGGTGCCGGGCCCGATTCTGCCGTTTCCGGGCCGGAGGAGGCTGGTTTGCCCAGCGTCGGGCCTGATTCTGACGGTTCCGGGCCGGCAGAGGCTGGTTTGCCCGGTACCGGGCCTGATTCGGACGGTTCCGGGCCGGCAATGGCGAGTTAGCCTAGCGTCGGGCCTGACTTTGCTGTTCTGAGGCCCGATAGAGCTTGTACAGTGATAGGATGCCGGTATATGGACTCGGGAAGGGATCCAGCGGAAGACAATGGAAAAAGGTTCTGCAGGCGACAGTACGTAAAGGGTAACGCTAAAGCAGATAGGGCAGAGTTCTGCGGGAAACGATAGAGATAGAGTTCTGCAGGTGACAGTACGCAAGGGGTACCGCGGGAACAGCGGGGAGCGAGTTCTGCGGGAGGCGGCGCGAAAAGCTACAGAGGGGAAAGTGATGCCGGGGGTGCGATTATTTGCCAGCATTGTTTATCTTTGCTGGACAGTTTGATTCAGCAGAGATTATTATGACCAGATCAGCAAAGGCTTTCAGATGGATTCTGCCGCTTGTGGCAATCATCATCGGGGCTGCTTCGTGCGGCAGTAAGACAAAGGCGCCCAAGGTATTGGTGCTCTATTATTCCCAGTCGTCTAACACCAAGGCAGTTGCAGAAGAGTTTGCAACGAGGCTCGGTGCCGACATAGAGGCGATTCTTCCCGCAGAGCCTTACGAAGGCTCATATCAGGAGATTATCGAGCGCAGTGTCAAGGAGCGCGAGCTTGGAGTTCTGCCTGAGGTTAATCCGATCAGCAGCGACATCGCCTCGTACGATATTATCTTTCTCGGCTACCCTGTGTGGTTCGGAACCTATGCTCTCCCGGTGGCATCCCTTCTGGAAAGCATAGACCTGAACGGCAAGAAGGTAGTTCCTTTCTGCACCTTCGGCAGCGGCGGGCTTGCTTCCAGCTCGAGGGACCTTGCCGCCAAATTCCCGGACGCCGAGATTCTGCCGGGCTATGGCGTGCGCGCAGCAAGGCTTGAGGCCGCTCCTCAGGAGATCGACCGCTTCCTCAAGGAGGGCGGTTTCGTCGAAGGAGACTGCGAGCCGCTGGAAGAATTCTCCGAGCAGCATGCCGTTAGCGATGAAGAATCGGCAATTTTCGATGCTGCCGTGGGCGATTACCCGATGATTCACGCCAAGGCGTCGGAAGTGAGTTCCCGCCCCGTTCCCGGCGGTACCGAGTATCTGTTTACCGCTGTCGACCTTCCCAGGGAGGGAGTGCCCCAGCAGCCGGGACGCGAGTTCAAAGTTTACGTCAACGTCCTTGAGGGACAGGCTCCCGAATTCACCCAGGTAGTGAGATAAAATGTTTAAGTTTCTGAATATTGCCGTGATAGGGCTCGCGTTGCTTGCCGGAGGGCACAAAATCTCCAGCGTTGAGAACAGCGGCAACTGGGTATATATGTATGACGATCAAGGCCGCCGTTACAAGTCTCTGAGTGCCGCCAGCGTGGGCGAAGTCAAGGGCTTCAGCGCCGATTTCTTCGTTTCCCGCAGCGGTAATTGGATTTACCTGTACGACAGCGAAGGCAGGAGATATAAATCGCTCAGCTACTCCTCGGTGGGCGATGTAACCGGAGTATCCGGAAGCACATTCACTTCCAGGCACGGCAACTGGATATATACCTGGGACCGTGACGGCAAGAGGATCCACAGCCGGCCGGCAAGGTAACAATAATTGAATTGATTATGAAAGTCAAAGATATAATCGCAGCCGTTGAGAAGGTGGCCCCTCTAAGGTTCCAGGACGAATGGGACAACTCCGGGCTGCAAGTAGGTTTTTTTAACAACGAAGTAAGCAAAGTCCTTGTATGCCTTGATATTACCGAGGCCATAGTCAACGAGGCCGAAGAGAAAGGCTGCGAGATGATTGTCTCGCATCATCCCCTGCTCTTCAAGGCGCTCAAAGAAGTCAGCGACTTTACTTACCAGCAGCGATGCGTAGTAAAGGCTCTGGCCAAAGGTATCGCCGTTTACTCTGCCCATACCAGCCTGGACAACGCCAAGGGCGGAGTCAATCATAAGATTGCTCAGCTCATTGGTCTTGAGAATCTCCAGTGGCTGCAGCCAAAAGACGGCGAGGATGCCGGCTCGGGGCTCATAGGCACGCTGCCGGAGCCGGAGCGGGACTCCGACTTTCTATGTCGCTTAAAGCAGTCTTTTGGAGTCGAGTGCCTGCGTCACTCCGAATGTAACGGAAAGCAAATCAAGACGGTAGCTCTTTGCGGCGGAGCGGGCGCCTTCTTGATGAGAGATGCACTGCGAAAAGGAGCCGACTGCTTTATCACCGGCGAATTCCACTATCACGACTACTTCGAGAACGACGGCATGCTGCTTGCCGAACTCGGCCACTACCAGAGCGAAAAGTTCACCGTGGACCTGCTCTGCGACCTGATCGCCGCCGCATGCCCTGATACCGATATTATTAAAACTTCCCTAAACACCAATCCAATTTGCTATGATGCCAGATAAGTATCAAGAAGAATACGTCATACCCGGATATTTCATCGACTGCAACCACCGTCTTAAAGCCTCATCATTCTTTGACATCGCCCAGGAACTGGCTGTCCGCGGCTCAACCCAGCTCGGCCTTCCCGATCCCGTACTGAATGCCCGAGGAATGTGCTGGATACTGCTCAGGAACTCTATTCACTTTGACAGGCTGCCGCTAATGGCCGAAAAGGTCACTCTGCAAACCTGGCACAGCGGCATTAAAGGCCCGATCAGCACCAGGGATTACCGCATGCTGGATGCAGACGGAAAGACTATCATAAACGCCACGAGTTCGTGGGCTCTGATGGATTATGAAACCCGCAGGATTGCCAAACCGGAGCGTATTTCCGACCTTCTTTCGCCAGAGCCTCAATGCCCCGAGAGAGCACTTGAGCCCGACGCTCCCAAAGTTGTCTTTCCCGCCGATGCTCTCAAAGAAGAGGCCGGATGCCACATCGTTACCTGGTCCGACCTGGACTATAACAAGCACGCCAACAATGGTAAATATCCCCATTGGGCGATGGACTGCCTCCCGACAGAAGCCACTACTGGGCAGATAGTTACCGACTTTATCCTGAATTACAACCACGAGGTCAGGCTGGGGCAGGCCGTGCAGTTGATCCGCGCCCAGGGGCCCGACGGAGTCTGGTACGTAGAGGGTCAGATCAATGGAGTGCAGAGTTTTATCTGCAAGATTGTAATGGCCTAGTTATTTCTTCTCCAGACGCATTTTAGCGTATTTGAGAAGGAGCAGTTTTTCTCCCAAAGTATCGAAGCGTACCCGGGCCTTGAGTTCGGGCACGGTTCCGGTAATGTCCAGTATCTCACCGGGACCGAAGCGGTTGTGCTCGATGCGCTGGCCGACTCGGAATTCGGTCATTGGAAGCGGAACGAAATCAGGGTCGGGAGTATATGTCGGTTTTGACTGAACCGGCACGGAAATGATCGGGCTTCTGGCGGGTTCGGGCCTCCGGCTTTCGGAGGAGGTTTTGGGCGGACGGGCGTAGCTTTGCGCGAACCCGCTCCGTCCAAACCCTCCTCCGGAGCCGAAAGCGCCGCTGACGCCGAAACTGTCGTCCTCCAATGGCCTGTCAAGATACTGCGAATCAATCTCACGCAGGAAACGCGACGGCGAATTGCTCTCATGCCGTCCGTTCCGCATGCGCGTGCCAGCATAGCTGAGCGACACCGCCTTGCCGGCACGGGTAATAGCCACGTAGAAGAGCCTCCGCTCTTCTTCTATATCCTTTTGGCTCAGCAACATGCTCTGGCTCGGGAAGAGATTCTCCTCCATGCCCGCCACGAACACGTACGGAAACTCAAGGCCCTTGGCCGAGTGCACCGTCATGAGCGCGACTTTATTGTTGGTATCGTCTTCATCCACCAGGTCGACGTTGCTAAGCAGCGACACATTCTCGAGATAATCGTCCAGAGTAAAGATATCCTCCGCCCCTTCAGCCTCGTCACGCCTCTCCTCCTCAAAAGCCGCTACCGAATTCACAAGTTCCTCCACGTTGGCAAAACGAGCCTGTCCCTCGATAGAAGTATCATCTTTGTAGAAGGCATAAAGCCCGCTCTTGTCCGCTATCTCGCGCGCCAGATCGAAGGCTCCGGTGGTCTTGATCTTCTGGTGCAGAGTGTCAATCATGGCGCAGAACGCCCTGATTTTCAGCACCGCTGCGCTCCTGAGCCCGAACTGTTCCAGGTCATCAAGGAACGCCGCTCTGAAAAGGCTGGTCCCGTGAGCGAGAGCGGCAGCGATGAGTGCCTTAACCGAAGTGTCCCCTATGGCTCGCGCCGGCTTGTTCACCACACGCTTGAAAGACTCTTCGTCAAGCGGATTCACCACCAGTTTGAAATAGGAAAGCATGTCCTTGACCTCGGCCCTTTCGAAGAAAGAATTTCCCGAATAGACAATGTACGGAATATTGCGCCGGCGGAGCTGCTCTTCCAGCGCACGCGACTGCGCGTTGGTGCGGTAAAGGATGGCAAAGTCCTGATATGCAGCGCCGTCCGTGCGCATGCGCTTTTGAATGGCAGATACTATCTCTACCGCCTCGTCCTGCTCGGTATAAGCCTGGATAAGCTTAAGCTTCTCGCCGGGATTCCCTTGGGCATAGCACTTTTTGGGGATGCGGCCCGCGTTGTGCTCGATTACCGAATTGGCGGCCTCCACTATGTTGGGGGTGCTGCGGTAATTGCGCTCCAGACGGAACAGGCGGCTCTCCGGATAATCCTTTTTGAAGTTAAGTATATTCTGGATCCGCGCGCCGCGGAAGGCGTATATCGACTGTGAATCATCTCCCACGACGCAGATGTTCCTGTGCCCCTGGGCGAGCTTCTTGATGATGAGGTACTGGGCATAATTAGTGTCCTGGTACTCATCTACCATAATGTAGGAGAAGCGCGATGCTATGCTCTGCAGTGCCTGGGGATTGTCCCGCAGGAGGATGTTCATATTGACCAGGATATCGTCAAAGTCCATGACTCCCGACTTCCTGAGATTCTGCTGGTAGCGCTCGTACACATCCACGATGCGCGGCTTCTTGGAATAGGTGTCGGCCTGGAGGGCTCCCCTGTCGGAGCGGTAGGCGCTGACAGTAATCAGATTGTTCTTTGCCGACGAAATGCGGGAGAGCACATCACGCGGCTTGTAAACCGTGTCGTCCAGACCAAGCTCCTTGATTGCGGCCTTGACGGCGGCGGTGGAATCGCTCTGGTCGTATATGGTAAACTGCTGCGGATATCCCAGGCTCTCGGCCCACTCGCGAAGGAAGCGTACGAACACCGAATGGAAGGTGCCCATCACCACCCTGCGGGCCTTGTAAGCACCCACCAGGAGGGCGATTCTCTCTTTCATTTCTCCTGCCGCTTTTTTGGTGAAAGTAAGCGCCAGAATGCGGGCCGGATCGGCACCCCCGGCCAACAGATACGCCACGCGGCTGGTGAGAACGCGGGTCTTGCCGGAACCGGCTCCCGCCACAATCAACACAGGCCCCTCAGTACACTGGACCGCCTTGCCCTGCTCATCATTCAGAGAGTCCAGAATAGCACGCACATTGTTCTCCATAATGGTGCGAAAATACAAAAAAAAGTGGTATCTTCGCAAGGCGATTTCGTAATTATTTTTAACCATTCATAAAATGTCTGAAAACATCGTTTTGAAGAAGGGTTTGGACATCCCCATCAGCGGGTGTGCAAGCCTTCATGTCAGCAAATCGATGATTCCGGCGCTTGTTGCCGTCCAGCCGGACGGCATTAAGGGTTTGCTCCCAAGACTGCTGGTAAAGGAAGGCGACCGCGTGCTGTGCGGCTCTCCCGTCATTGCTGACAAGAAAAACCCGGACATCCTGCTCTGCGCCCCGGCTAGCGGCACGGTCAAAGAAGTGGTAAGAGGCGAGAAACGCAAGCTTCTCGCAGTTCTTATCGAGACCGACGCCGCGCAGGAATATGCCCGGATCGACACCTCAAATGTTAAAACGGCGCTGCTTCAGAGCGGTTTGTGGACTCTCTTTACACAAAGGCCTTACGGCGTGCTGGCAGACCCTGCCATTACCCCCAAGGCCATTTTTGTATCCGCCTTCCACACCGCACCTCTGGCAGCCGACCTGGAGTTCACCCTGGGAGACCAGGTCCAGGCCATCCAGAAGGGCATCGACGCTCTCGGCGAGATTGCTCCCGTGCACGTGAGCATCAACGGAGCCCTGAAAAACAGCGCCTTTTCATCCCTTAAGGGCTGTACCGTCCACCGCTTCACGGGCAAGCACCCCGCCGGCAACGTAGGCGTACAGATCAGCCACATCAGCCCCATCCTCAAGGGCGAAACTGTTTGGACCATCACCCTTAACGGAGTGGCCGCAGTAGGACGCCTGATGAGCAGTGGCCGCGTGGATGTCCGCCGCAAGGTTGCGGTGTGCGGTCCTGCGGCTCTCCAGCCTTCATACGTCGAGACCCTGCCCGGCACTCCCGTCAAAGATTTCGCGCCCTTCTACGGCAACTCAGCCGACGAAGTCCGCATCATCAGCGGAGACGTTCTCAGCGGCGTTTCGGTGGGCCTGAACGGCTACCTGGGCTGGAACGACGACCAGCTGACCATCATCCACGAGGGCTACGACAAGGAGCTCCTCGGCTGGATCCGTCCGCTACGCTTCAACCAGTTCAGCGCCGACCGCAGCTACTTCAGCTGGCTCCTGCCCGGCAAGAAGTACGACATGAGCACCAACCTGCACGGCGGTCCGCGTCCCTTCCTTATGAACGAGAATTACTACACCAAGGTTCTCCCCATGGACATCTATCCCGTGTTCCTCGCCAAGGCCTGCCTTGCCGGAGACATCGAAAAGATGGAGAAGTTCGGCATCTACGAGGTCCTTCCCGAAGACCTGGCCCTGTGCGAATTCGTAGATCCGAGCAAGTGCTACATCCAGGATATGATAGAGCGGGGCATCGACCTTATGATTAAAGAAATGGCTTAAAAGATATGAACAAGATTTTTGAAAAAGGCGGCAAGCTATACTGGCTGCACAGCACCGTCGATGCTTTTGAGACATTCCTCCACGTCCCCGGCACCGTAACCCTCAAGGGTTCCCACGTGCGCGACTCCATCGACCTTAAGCGCCTGCTGATCCTCGTGGTCATCGCAGCCGCCCCCGCAGCCCTGTTCGGCATGTGGAACGTTGGTTATCAGCACGGCCTTGCCATGGGCCAGACCGGAGTGCACATTCTGGAGTACTTCTGGTTCGGTTTCCTCAAGGTCCTTCCCCTGTACCTGGTATCTTACATCGTAGGTCTGGCTATCGAATTCGCTTCCAGCCAAATACGCGGCGAGGAAGTTAGCGAGGGTTATCTGGTCAGCGGATTCTTCATCCCGCTCATCGTCCCCGTCGACATCCCCCTGTGGATGCTTGCCCTGGCAGTTGCCTTCGCAGTCATCTTCGGCAAGGAAGTATTCGGCGGCACCGGCATGAACATATGGAACCCCGCGCTCCTGACCCGCGCATTCCTTTTCTTCTCCTACCCTAACTACATGTCCGGCTCCGAGTGCTGGATAGCCTTCAAGAAGGGCGAGACCGCTGTGGCCGACGCATTCACCGGCGCCACTCCCCTGGCCCTTGACGGCCCCGCACAGTACGGCACCGGATTCTGGGACCTCTTTATCGGAACCGTTCCCGGCAGCGTAGGTGAAACTTCAGTGATCGCCATCCTGCTCGGCGCCTTCCTGCTCCTCTGGACCGGCATCGCCAGCTGGAAGATCATGTGCGGCAGCATCGCCGGCGCGCTTCTGGTGGGCTGGATCGGCAACATCGCAGGCATCACCGACATCCCCTTCTACATGCAGCTTCTCTACGGCGGATTCGCATTCGGTACCGTGTTCATGGCCACCGACCCTGTGACCTCCTGCCAGACCGAGTGCGGCAAGTGGATCTACGGCGTGCTCATCGGCATGCTCTGCATCACGGTGCGACTCTTCAACCCCGGCTACGCCGAGGGTATGATGCTCGCAATCCTTCTGATGAACACCTTCGCACCGCTCATCGACCACTGTGTCACGAGCATACATATCTCACGCAGGTTAAAGAAACTTAACGCAGCATAGCCATGAATACAAACAGTAACGTCTATACAGTCATCTATACGACGGTCATAGTCATCGTCGTGGCTGCGCTGCTCGCCTTCGTGTCCGGCAAGCTGGGTCCCGCCCAGGATGCCAACGCCAAGGCCGAGACCCTGCGCCAGATGATGTCAGCCGCAGGTGTCAAGCCTACAGAGGAACTCTATGCGGCCAAAAACGCCGAGATTCTCCAGCTTTACGCAGACAATATCGAGGAAGCCTACACCATCGGCCTCGACGGCGAAAAGAACGGAGAGCTTTCCGTAAGCAAAGACAAGATCGAACTTGTCAGCAAACTCAAGCCTCAGCACAAGGCTATCCTTGCCGAAGGTGATGTCACCCTGCCCGTCTATCGATTCAAGAGCGGCAAGGCCGTCATTCCTATCTACGGAGCCGGCCTCTGGGGCCCGGTCTGGGGATATATCGCTTTCGAGCCCGACTGCCACACCATAGCCGGCGCCTTCTTCGACCACGAGAGCGAAACTCCCGGCCTGGGTGCCAAGATCAAGGACGAAGCCTGGTTCCGCGAGAAGTTCATCGGCAAGACCGTTGAATGGGGCGACGCCCCCGCATTCCGGCTGGAAAAGAATGCCGAGGCGACCGGAGCTACCAATGCAGTTGACGCCATAACCGGCGCGACCATGACTTCCAAGGGCCTCAACGAGGCGCTGAACGTATGGTTCAAGGCCTACGAGAACCACTTCGGGCTCGGCGCTTTCTTCAACGCTCTCGAGGAGCATGCCATTGAAACAACTACTAACGCAGAGGAGGAATAAGTTATGGATAAGAAACTTAAAGAAACCATCCTCAATCCGATACTCAAGGGCAATCCGATTACCGTCCTTGTGCTCGGTATTTGTTCGGCACTGGCCGTCACCGTCCAGCTCAAAGGCGCGCTGGTGATGGCTCTGTCGGTCATCGTGGTTACCGGCATATCGAGCCTCATCTGCTCGCTGCTGCGAAACACTATTCCTAACCGCGTACGTATCATCGTGCAGCTTGTGGTGGTGGCCATGATGGTAATCTTGGTGGACCAGATACTCAAGGCCGGCGAGGCCACATACGCCATCGACAAGCAGTTGTCGGTGTACATCGGCCTCATCATCACCAACTGTATCGTCATGGGCCGCATCGAGGCTTTCGCACTCGGTAACAAGCCCATTCCCTCGCTGCTCGACGGCATTGCCAACGGACTCGGCTACGGCCTCATCCTGGTGGTGGTCGCATTCTTCCGCGAGCTTCTCGGCAGCGGTACACTGTTCGGATTCCAGGTCCTGCCCGCAGGATACATTCCCAACAACCTGGTCATCCTTCCTCCTTTCGCCCTCATACTCCTGGGTTGCATTATCTGGGTGCACAGGGCTTTTGACAAAGATCTTCAGGAAAAATAACAGCACAGCCTTATGGAATACATCAGCTTATTCGTAAAGTCAATCTTCGTTGACAATATGATCTTCGCTTACTTCCTGGGTATGTGCTCATACCTGGCAGTATCGAAGAATGTCAAAACCGCCAACGGCCTCGGCCTGGCAGTTATCTTCGTGCTCCTCTGCACGCTTCCTCTCAACTGGCTCCTGAACACCTACGTGCTTCAGCCCGGCGCCCTCAAGTGGCTGGGTCCCCAGTTCGCAGAGGTCGACCTGAGTTTCCTGAGCTTCATTCTCTTCATCGCGGTCATCGCTGCATTCGTACAGCTTGTCGAGATGATAGTTGAGAAGTTCCTCCCCTCGCTCTACTCTTCGCTCGGTATCTATCTGCCGCTTATCGCTGTGAACTGCGCCATTCTCGGCGGTTCGCTCTTCATGCAGCAGAGAGATTTCACCGGAATCGGTGAGCCCCTTGTGTATGCGCTCGGCTCCGGCATCGGCTGGTACCTGGCCATCGTGGCGCTCGCCGCAATCCGCGAGAAGATGAGCTACAGCAACGTTCCCAAGCCTCTCAAGGGCATAGGCATCACCTTCATCACGGTGGGCCTCATGGGTATGGCATTCATGATCTTTATGGGCATTCAACTTTAAGCGGCTATGACACAGACTATTATTGCATCCATTGCGATCATCGTCATAGTGACGCTGATCCTTGTGGCCCTCCTGCTCTTCGTGAAGGCCAAGATCACTCCCAAGGGGACTGTCAAGATCAACATCAACAACGGCAAGAAAGAGCTTGACGTAGCTCCCGGCGGCAACCTCATGGCCACCCTTGCCGGCGAGAAGATATTCCTCCCCTCCGCTTGCGGCGGCAAGGCAAACTGCGGCCAGTGCAAGGTACAGGTGCTGGAGGGCGGCGGAGAAATCCTGCCCACCGAGACCGGTTTCTTCAACCGCAAGCAAATCAAGGAAGGCTGGAGACTCGGCTGCCAGGTCAAGGTAAAGGACAACCTCAAGATCCAGGTTGCCGACAGCGCCCTGAGCGTCAAGAAGCTGGAGTGCGAGGTCATCTCCAACAAGAACGTAGCTACGTTCATCAAGGAGTTCACCGTCAAGCTGCCCGAGGGCGAGCACATCGACTTCAAGTCCGGTGAGTACATCCAGATCGATATTCCCGCCTACGAGGCCGACTTCGCCGATATGGGCGTGGATTCCGAGTACATGGGCGACTGGGAGAAATACGGTATCACTTCCCTCAAGTACAAGAATACCGAGCCCACCATCCGTGCTTACTCCATGGCTTCCTATCCCGGAGAGAAGAACATCATCAAGCTCAACGTCCGTATTGCCACTCCTCCTTTCGACAAGACACAGCCCAAGGGCGTGTTCAAGTTCGTCCCCGGCGTTCCTCCGGGAATCGCATCAACTTACGTGTTCTCACGTAAACCCGGCGACAAAGTGTGGATCAGCGGCCCTTACGGCGAGTTCCTCCTGCCCGAGAACGATCCCGAAGATATGGAATACATCTTCGTGGGCGGCGGCGCCGGTATGGCTCCTCTGCGCAGCCATATCATGCAGCTGTTCAAGACTCTCAGGACCGGCCGCAAGGTTCATTTCTTCTACGGAGCACGCGCCCTTGTGGAAGCCTTCTACCTTGAAGATTTCGCCGAGATCGAGAAGGAGTTCCCGAACTTCAAGTTCCACCTGGCTCTCGACAGGCCCGACCCGGCTGCAGATGCGGCGGGAGTGCCTTACACCGCGGGCTTCGTGCACAACGTGATGTACGAGACATATCTTAAGGACCACGAGGCTCCCGAGGATATCAAGTACTTCATGTGCGGTCCTCCTATGATGACCAAGTGCGTGAACGAACTGCTTGACTCACTTGGAGTTGCTCCGGAGAACATCCTCTACGACAACTTTGGTGCTTAATATTTACAAAGAAGATGCATCAGGGCTCCATACTGGTGCATCTTTTCTTTTGCCTTTGCTGCCACTGACTGCGGACTACGGCCTTCGGCCTATCCCTCCCATCGCTAGCGATGGGCCCCTCCCACTCACGGCTGCGTGGGCGCAGACGGTCCGCAGTCAGTGCATCAAAGGCAATAATACAAATCCGGAATGAGATGAAAATCTGCTGCATGATAGCTTCTTTAAGGCTGGGCGGCGCCGAAAGGCAGCTCACAGGGCTCGCCGTGCTGCTCCGAGCCGAGGGGCACGAAGTGGAAGTACTCACATACAGGGACGGCTCATTCTACGAAGGCGAACTCTCACGGGCGGGAGTTCCCCACATCTTCATCAAACAACGCCGCGGCGAGCTCACCCTGGTGCGCGACATCGCCTCCCACCTCAAACAGAGCGGATGTGAAGTGCTCATTTCCTTCCTTGCCGGTACCAACATCAAAGCCTGCATGGTAAAATCCCTCTGCCCGGACCTTAAACTGATAGTATCCGAGCGCAACTGCAACACTTCCCTAAGGCTTCACGACCGTCTCCGCTTTGCCCAGTACCGCCGTCACGCATGGCGGGTGGTATGCAACAGCTACGCACAGAGCGAATTCATACGCGCCCACGCCCCCTCCCTAAAAGGCAGACTTTACACCATACCCAATTTCACCGACCTCGAAAAGTTCCATCCCTCTCCGAGCGGAGTAAAAGAGAGCCCCTTCACCGTCATTACAGCCGCACGCCTCGACAGGCGCAAGAATGCCATCGGACTCATCAAGGCCGCTGCCCTGTGCCCCGGAATACGCTTCGAATGGTATGGAGAAAGCCCCGGAAGCGCCTATTCCGCCCGCTGCAGGGCCCTGATCGACGCTCTGGATCTCCAGGACCGCTTCTTTATCTATCAGCCCAGCACCAGCCCCGAAAAGCTCTACCGCAAGGGACATCTATTCTGCCTCCCCAGCTTTTACGAGGGCACTCCCAACGCACTTGCCGAAGCACTTGCATGCGGTCTTCCCGCCGCAGTGAGCTCCGTCAGCGACAACTCCCTCTACGTCCATGAAGGCAAGAACGGCGTCCTGTTCGACCCCAAAGATCCCCGAAGCATAGCCTCCGCCATACAGAATATGGCCTCATTCAGCGAAGACGCCCTGCGGGAAGCAGGGCAAGAGAGCCGCCGGATAGCCGAAAAAGCTTTCGGCAAAGAGCAGTTCATACAGCGCTATTCAGAGCTCCTGAGTGGTCCGCGCGGGGGTAGCAAGGGCATTTCTTAAATAATCAGCAAAATCCGGTTTACGTTTTTTTTGATTCCTTGGCGTTTCACAGATGCCGCAATAGCTTTGCAGCACTATGAAAGCGAAATGGAATCAAACAGGCCGGCGCACCTCCTTCTTCATCTTCCGGCAGCCGCCGGGGAGCGCTCTGCTCCAACTAATACTCTTGTTCAGCTTGCTTACCCTGTGGCCGGCCTGTTTGTTATCCTCTTGTGGCAGACTGTCCGCAGACGGGGATGTCCAACTAATAGAAGTGCCTGTGGACATCTGCCATATTTGCCTGCGTTTCAAGATAGACGACTTCCTCGCAGACTCAGTGCATGCTGTAAAGCGCCTTGACGTGCTCCTCTACGGGGCTGACGGCATCAAAGAGCTGAAAGCCAAACGCGTATATAGCTTCTTGCCTGACAGCGCAGTAATTTACTGCCCCCACGAAGAACTGCTTGCGGTAGCCGTGGCCAACTTCCCGGAGCAGCTGTTCCAAAGTCCCCCCTCACGCTACGACGGAGCCGAGCAGCTCAGCTGCAGGTTCGAAGCCGACTCGCCCAGGCTGCCCTTGATGAGCGGCACGGCCGTAATTGAAGCGGGAGCCTCGGGGACAGTAACCCTGACACCCCTCATGGCGAGGGTAAAACTGGGAGTAATCAGCAATAACATGAAAAAATACGTGCGTCTTGAAGACCCCCGCATTTTCCTCGAGAACGCGAACGCCGGCGCCGAAATCTTGCGCGAGGGCGGATTCAGGCCCTCGGAAGTGCTCCAGGAGACCCCTAAAGCGGCGCTTCCGTACGATATAGGCGTTTTTGCTCAAAGTCCCGGCACCGAATTGTATTGCTACCCCAACGACTCGCCGGAAGCTACGATAGGCACTCCCGCCACGGTATTCGTACTGGAATGCGAGATAAGCGGAGTTACCAGGCAGTTCAAGACCAGCCTGCCTGCGATATGCCGTAACACCACCACGCTTGTCGATATCAGCGTAGACGGTCCGGAGCAATTTGAAAGTAAGGTGTACTAAACTATGCCGGAAAAGCGCTCGGGCACACGCACTTTGATGCGAAGATTGAACATCGCCGGCTTGTTCCACGTGTAAGGAAGACGAACGATGCTCTGGATAAAACGGGCCTTGCGGGTCCACTCTTCCCAGTCACGCCATTCTATCGACGGAAGGGTCTCGATGATGCGGCGGCGCTTGCGAAGATGCCTCTCCCAGCCACGCGTCACCAAATCTTTATCGTTGAGTTTCTGGCCGATAATGGACGGATCGGCGCAGCCGAAATGGAACAGATACAAGCCCTTGCAGATATGGAAATCTCCTTTGCGTGTGCGGTGGAAGCCGCTCCCCCACTGCACCGGGGCGCAAAGCACCGATGTCTTGGTGTAACGGGTCGAGAGCAATGCCGCACGGCGCTGTCCGAGCAATGGTTTGCTGCGGTCAAGTGAGCCGTACTCCGAATTGTAGATAACGTCGCACCCCAGGCCGGAGAGCGAATTGCGGCCGGTGGTATTCTGGGCGTAGAGGAACTCGGGAAGAGTCATTTTGAGAGCAGGATCCACTACCAGGAACTCGTCCACATCGGTGCCTACTATCATATCGTAACGCCTCAGGAGCTGGGCGGCGCGGGCCGACAGAATATCTATACGCTGCTTGTCGGAGATACGCACATTGCCCGCCACACGGGGAATTATGGTAACGTTGCAAGCGTCTGCGCAAGAGGGGACTTTTTGGTCTTCTCCATCGACATAAATAAAAAGATTCTCCTTTCCGAGCAAGCTGCCGTAGTACTCAATCCACTTGCCCAGGAAAAAATCATCGTTTCTGACCATTGTCAGCGCTGCAATCATTCCCGTGTTAAATATCCTTCAAAGATACGACTAAAAGCGACAATTTCCAAATTTGCCGCTTTGGGTGAAAGATTATTTTGGAATTCAACAAAACTTGACTATCTTTGCAGTCCTCAAACCTGGGAGATTAGCTCAGCTGGTTTAGAGCACCTGCCTTACAAGCAGGGGGTCAATGGTTCGAGTCCGTTATCTCCCACAAGAACTGGCGCAAGCCAGTTTTTTGTTTTTTATCACTTGCCCAGGGCCTTGAGGATGATATCCACCGCCTGTTCTTCGGTCAGCCCTTCCATATTGAGGCATAGGTCGTAGTTGCGAAGGTCATAACGGCTTTTATCGGTATAGCGCTTGACATAATTCTCACGCATCTTGTCTATCTCGTCAACTATGATGCGGGCCGTATTCTCGTTAAGGTCCTGCTTGCGCATAACGCGCTCAATGCGATTCTGATGCGGAGAGGTGAGGAAGATATCGAATTTGTTGGGATGATTGTCGAGCACGAAGAAACCCGAACGGCCGGCAATTACGCACGAAGACTCCTCGGCGATAGCACGCAGAATCTCGCATTCGGCCTTAAAAATCTCATCGGTGGTTACTTCTTTTTCGCTATTGTCAAAATATGCCCCGCCGGGGTCACCGTTCATCACTGCCACGGGAGAGGGGTTCAGCTTGGCAAACAAATCCGTCAGCCAGTTTTTCTTTTCGCCTTTGAGTTTCTCGATCTCATAGGTGGTGAGGCCGAAACGCTCACGCAGCGCATTGACCAGATCTTTGTCGCAGAAACGCACGCCGAGCTTCTCGGCAAGAAGGCGTCCAACGGTACGGCCGCCGGTTCCGATCTCGCGGCTGATGGTGATAACAAATTGCTCTTTGGTATTCATAGGGGTTGTTATTGTTCTTTTACGCTATAAAGATAAGCTTTTTTATCGATAAATCACACAAAAAAGCCGGAAGGCCGGCCAAAAGGCCAGCCTTCCGGAAACTAGTCGGTAAGGGACTAGTACCTGTCTTCGGAAGAGACGCTGAGTTTCTTCCTGCCGTGACGACGGCGAGCCGCAAGTACGCGACGGCCGTTAGGAGTGCTCATGCGCTCACGGAAGCCGTGCTTGTTGACTCTCTTGCGGTTGGAGGGTTGGTATGTACGTTTCATATCTAAATATTTTTAATTAATCAGATTTGGGAGGGCAAAGGTAAGATTTTCCAATTTCAATTACAAATTTTTCTTTGAAATAATCATCATTCAGCCAATCTTCTAAGCTCCAAACTCTCACTCGGCCCTCTCCGATGGCAAAACGACGGCGCAAAACTGCTATCTCGGAGGCCACGTCTCCCCCCTTGAGGCACAGAATGCTGCGGCGGAAACGCCCCTTTACCCAAGGATACAGATCTTCAAGCGACGCCACCGCCCTGGTCACCACCCAGTCGAAATCTTCCCCGAGGCTTTCGGCGCGGGCGTTTACGCAGCGCACGTTAGCAAGTCCAAGCCCGTCGGCTACCGCCTGAGCCACCTTTATCTTTTTGCCTATCGAGTCGCAGAGCGTAAAAGAAGCTCCGGGATACTCAAGCGCAAGCGGGATACCGGGGAACCCTCCTCCGGTCCCCAGGTCCAGCACCGATGCGCCGTCGAGCACCGTGCTTGAGTAATGCAGTTCGAGATACCGGGCTATGGCAAGGGAGTGCAGTATGTGATGCTCGTAAAGATGGTCTATGTCTTTACGAGACACCACGTTGATGCGCTCGTTCCATTCGCGGTAGAGTTCGACGGCGCGGGCAAAATCGCTTTCACTCGTTCTCATTGGCGTTCAAGCAGCAGCACAGCGCTGGTAAGAGGCTGTTTGAGGTTCATATTGACTCCGTAATTCATGAGGTAGTCACCCCCGAACACCTTTCCGTCACCCCAGAAAGATTTACCGACAGGAGCAATTTCGGTCACTTTGTAGCTGGCGCCTGCATCAAGGCCTCCGGCGCGGAAAGCGGGAGTCAGGCCCCTGCCCTCGTACTGCAGGCAGAATGCGAAGAGTACGGCGCGGCTCTTGTCTTTGCTTACGTACATCACGGCATAATGGCTGCCGCTATAAGGCGAGCAGAGGCGGTAAAGGTCGCCGTCGAAGACGATGTCGCGGTACTGTTTGTAGGCAGCAAGATACTTACGCACATAGTCTTTTTCCGCATCGTTCAGGAGCTTGGGCTGGATTTCCATGCCCAGGCGCGCAGTGGCGGCCATGTCGCAGCGGAACTTAAGCGGGAGGATGCGCCCGGTCTGATGGTTGGGCGTCGCCGAAATGTGCGAGCCAAGAATCTGGACGGGATATATGAGGCTCGCTCCGTACTGCATGTATGCACGGCAGTAAGCATCGGTATTGTCACTGGTCCACACTTCGTTGGCCCAGCGGAGCACGCCGTAGTCCATTCTTCCGCCGCCGGACGAGCAGGACTGCAGGAGCACCTTGGGATACTTGGCCCTGATGCGATCGAGCACTTTGTAGTAGCCCTGGATATAGTCAACCCAGAAGTTGGCCTGGCTGGTCTCATAGCTGGAGCCCACGTTGAACACGTGACGGTTGCAGTCCCATTTGATATAGTCCACATCGCCCAGCTGCATGGTGCGGTCGAACACACCGAACACGAAGTCCTGCACCTTGGGGTTGCTCAGGTCAAGGAGCAGCTGGTTGCGTGCCGTATAGGCCTCTCGGCCTTTTTCGACCACCACCCACTCGGGGTGCTTCTGATAGAGACGTGACTTGGGATTCACCATCTCAGGCTCGATCCAGATGCCGAACTTAAGGCCTTTGGAGTGGGCGTAGTCGGCAAGATAGCCGATTCCTTCGGGAATCTTGGCCTTGTTGAGCTCCCAGTCGCCCAGGCCGGCATCGTCGTTGTCGCGCGCAAACTCGCCCTCTCCGAACCAGCCGTCGTCAAGCACGAACATCTCAAGGCCCATGGACGCAGCGTCGTCCATCATGTCGGTAAGGGTCTTGGTGTTGAATGAGAAATATGCTCCCTCCCAGCTGTTCAGCAGGGTCGGGCAGTGCATCGAAGCGTCGTACATCCCGTATCCGCGTGCCCAGTCGTGCAGGTTACGGCTGGCCTGTCCGGCGCCGCAAGTGCTGTAAGTCCATACCATATCGGGAGTTATGAAGGTCGCACCGCCGGCGAGTGAATACTCGGCGCCCGAAGGATGGATTCCGGAAAGGATGTAAAGCCGTCCGGCCTCGTCCATCTGGAAATTGATCTTGTAATTGCCGCTCCAGCACAGTGCGCCGGCAATCACGTCACCGTGGGTCTCGTCGAGGGTGTCGGAGTCGAGGCTCAGCAGGAAAGAAGGATTGGACCGCTGGGTGGTGCGCACTCCGTCGCGGCATTCGATGGTCTTGATACCGTGAGTCAGGCGCTCGGTCTCGATGTAGTTTTCGTGAGCCCAACTTCCGTTGAAATGGGTAAGGGTGTATTTATCGGAATAGATGGGAATGCAGGAAGAATAGTAATCGCGCAGCAGCACGGCCTTCTTGCCGGCGTTTGTAATCTCGGCATGGGCAAGTATCACATCCTCGGCCTGATAAGCATCGAATACCAGTTTGACGCAGAGAGGCTGTTTGGAGTCGCGCAGCTGGACTACTGTACGTATCACATCATCTCCGGCCTGCTCCTGACTGAACGATTCGTAGAGCAGCTCGGTATTGAGGTCGCCGTCGGGATAGTTTACTGCAAGCGCCGGTTCGAACACGAAGCGTCCGCCGGCAGTCGGGTAAATCTGTATATCCCCTACCGAATGCGAATCGGTGTAGGCATTGTAGGCCGCAAAATCGGATGCATTGCTCACCGACGGGCCGTAATGGCGGTAGTTCAGCACTCCTCCGGCTTTGCCGGCCATAATCAGGGAGGTGTTACGTGTTGACACGGAGATGTAGTCATAATCGGCTGCCAAGCCCTGGAGCGAGATGCCCAGAATGGCAAGAATGATAATTACAAGGTTCTTCATTTTGTCTAGCATTTGTTTAGCGCGGCGGATCCGGGTACGCACGGTATTCAGTTCCAGTCCCGTCTCTTCCGCTATTTCTTTATATTGCATTCCTTCGATGAGGCGCTTGCGGGCTATCTCGCGGTAAATCTCAGGCAGTCCGTCCACCATCGATTCCGTTTCTTCCCGGGCCTCGGTCTTGATGATTTCGTCCAGGGCGTCTTCCTCCACGCCGCCCATCGAATCTACGACGTTCAGGGTGCGGGGGTCGTCGTCGAACGAAATGTAGCCCCTCTGGCGCCTCTTTTCCTGGTCGATGACATCCAGGGCAGTATTGTGCGCTATGCGCCCGAGCCAGGCCTCGAAGCTGCCCAGCGACGGGTCGAAGCTGTGAATCTGGCGGAAGGCCTTCTCGAAGGTCTTGGAGCACACGTCTTCGATATAAAAATGATCCAGCTGCGTCATGGTCTTGCGCAGGTATGCCCGCACGGACGCTATGTTGGCGTCCCACAGGGCGGTGAAAGCGGTGCCGTCTCCTATGATTGCACGCCGCACCAATTCGTCAATGTGCTTCGAGCCAGTTTGAGCCATAGTTGCATTCTACTGTAAGTGGAACATTCAATTTGATTACTCCCTGCATGATACCGGTCAGCAGGGCGCGAACGGTATCTATTTCTGCTTCAGGCACCTCCAGCAGCAATTCGTCGTGGATCTGCAGCACCATGCGGGTGCCCAGGCCCAACTCCTGCAACTTTTGGTCCACCGCCACCATGGCCAGCTTGATGATGTCGGCGCTGGTGCCCTGGATGGGAGCGTTGACTGCGTTGCGCTCCGCGAAGGAACGGACGGTTGCATTGCCGCTGTTCACGTCGGGCACGTAGCGGCGGCGCCCAAGGAGAGTCTCCACATAGCCGTTGGCACGGGCGGAAGCTAGCGTGGAGTCAATCCAGGCGCGTATGCTGGGGAACGAACGGAAGTAGTCGTCGATAAGGCGGGCGGCCTCGCTGCGGGAGCATCCGAGGTTCTGGCTCAGGCCGAACGCCGATATTCCGTACATTATGCCGAAATTGGCTGTTTTGGCAATGCGGCGCTGGTCGGAAGACACTTCCCCGACAGGCACATGGAAGATTTTGGCGGCCGTAGCTGCGTGAACGTCCACGCCCTGACGGAATGCGGCGCAAAGGTGCTCGTCGCCGCTCAGGTGCGCCATGATGCGGAGCTCTATCTGCGAGTAGTCGGCACTCATAATCACTGAGCCGGGTGCGCCTGGGATGAAGGCCTTGCGGATTTCGCGCCCCTGCTCGGTACGAATGGGGATATTCTGCAGGTTAGGATTTGAACTGGATAGGCGTCCCGTGGCCGTAAGGGCCTGGTTGAAAGTAGTATGCACGCGTCCGTCACGCGGGCTCACGTACGAGGGGAACGGCTCGATGTAGGTCCCCAGAAGCTTGCGCAGACCGCGGTAGTCGAGTATGGCCTCTATGATGGGGCTGCGGTCCGAGAGTTCCTGGAGAGTCTTTTCGTCGGTGGGCCAGTTGCCCTTGCGGGGCTTGCGTGCCTTAGGGTCCAGCTTGAGTTTCTCAAAGAGCACTTCTCCTATCTGCTTGGGAGAGTTGATGTTAAGGGCGGGCTCGCCGGAGAGGCTCCTCACCTCCGCCTCGCGGGCCGCTGCTTGCTCGCGGAGGCCGTCGGCATAAGTGCGGAGGGCATCAAGGTCAACTTTCACGCCCGCCGTTTCCATGCGGCAGAGCACCTTAAGCATGGGCTCTTCAATTTTGTCGTAAAGCTCTTTGAGACGCGCGTCGGTGCGGTCCATCTCCGCAAGGAGGGCGTCGGAAAGGGGCAGCAGCAAAGAGGCTTCCTTGCTGTGGTCCGGCCCGGCGGGAGCCTCGTCAAAAAGGGATCCCTGGCCTTCCGAAGGAGGGTCGCCGATTTCTGCACCCAGGTAGGTAAATGCCAGTATGTCAAGCTTGTGGCTGCTCTCGGGATTGAGCAGATAGTGCAGCAGCTCTATGTCTTCCAGGCGGCCTTTTAGGTCTATGCCCACATACTGCAGTTCTCTTATCTGCGGCTTGAGGGCTATGCCGGCCTTGGTCACTGACGGGGACTCAAGTACGCTTTTGAAGTCGGACGGCGATCCGGAAGCAACGCCGTGAGAGTCGGCAACGTAGAGGGTTCCGTCGCAGTAGTGGATGGCGATTCTTTTGTCGGTTATGTCTGAAGCGGAAACGGTTTTAACCGGCCCAAAGCCGCTGCCGGCACCGTTAGCCGAAGCGCCCGCCTGCTCCTGTTCGTCAGGGCCAAAGTTGCGGCCGTGCGCTTCAGCTACACGGGCCGATATCTTTCTGACCAGGCGGATGAGCGAAGGGAATTCGAATTGTTTAAAGAGAGCCTCCACGTCCGGCGTCCACGCAAGGTCGAGCACCATATCTTCTGCCGTGGCGTCAAGGGGCACGTCGGTCTTGATGGTTACAAGCTCGCGCGAGAGGCTTATATGGCCGGCAGCGGCCTCGAAGAGCCCCTTCTGGCGCGGGGTGAGTTCGTCCAGATGGGCGTAAATCTCATCCACGGAGCCGTATTTTGTAAGCAGTTTTGACGCTCCAACGGGGCCCACTCCCTGCACCCCCGGCACATTGTCGGATGAGTCTCCGCAGAGGGTAAGAATGTCGATAACCTGCGAGGGGCTGTCTATCCCCCACTTGCTGCAAATATCTTCGGGGCCCAGGATCTCGTTGTCGGAGCCGGATTTACCGGGCTTGTACTGCCAGACGTGCGGAGCTACCAGCTGGCCATAGTCTTTGTCGGGAGTGACCATGTACACGTCGAAGCCCTCGGCGGCGCTGCGCACGGCCATCGAGCCTATCACATCGTCGGCCTCGAAACCCTTTATCATCAGCACCGGAATATCAAGGGCCTTAACGATGGAAGTCAGGGGCTCAAGCGCGTCGATTACCAACTGCGGAGTTTCACTGCGATTGGCCTTGTACTCAGGGTACAATTGATTACGGAAAGTGCCTCCGGGAGGGTCGAAACTCACGGCGATGTGAGTGGGGTTCTCCCTGTCGATAAGTTCCAGGAGATACTTTGTAAAGCCGAACAGAATGGATGTATCCTGGCCCTTGGAATTGACCATGGGGCGCCCCAGGAAGGCATAATACATTTTGAAAACGAGCGCGTGGCCGTCTATGAGAAAAAGTTTCATATTGAAACACAAAAATATCATTATTTACGAAAGTTTCAAATATCTTGCGTATATTTGTTAACATGAAAAAAGCATTCTTCATTCTTTGCGCCCTATGCCTGTCGGCTGGCGCATATGCACAAACCCAGACTATACGCGCTTTCTCGCACCGCGGCGGCCGCCTCGAGAGGGATGAAAACACAGCCGGGGCCTTCCAGGACAGCTGGGACGCAGGTTATACCGGCTTCGAAACCGACATCCGCCGCACTGCGGACGGAGTCCTTTACCTCACCCACGACTGCACACTGGAGCGCACCACCAACGGCAGTGGAATCTTCGAGCGCAAAACATCGGCCGAGATAGAGCAGCTGCGCACCAAGAAGGGCAACAAGATGATGCGCTTCGACGACTTCATCGCCTTCCTGCAGGACAAAGACAATCTGTACGTAGAGTTCGAGCTCAAGACCAAACCCGATTCGCTGTATTCGCAGGAACTGGTAGAAGAAGTAGCCGAAAGAGTATATCAAGCAGCCAAAAGCATCCGGACGCACAATTCGGTGCTGCGCTTCACTTCCTCCGACATCCGCGGCCTGCGCTACCTCAAGAAGGCGCATCCGGAAATGAAATCGAAAGGGCCCGAGTCGGAGCTTCTGATTATCTTCAACAGCGGCGTAACCGACGAGACCATAGAGACTTGCAAGCGTGAAGACATTTGGGTGATGGGATGCAAGACCGACGGCACCACACGCTCCATGGTAGCAAAGGCGCACAAAGAAGGAATGATCGTGAGCCTGTGGCCTACGCACAAGATAGAAGACTTTATACTGGCCGCATACCTTGGCTCCGATGCCATGTGCACCGACATCCCCTTCACCATGAAGCCGTGGCTGGAAAAGAATGCCCCCTGGCTCAACGTCATCTATTGATTATAACCCACTTACACATCTTGACCTGGTTGTTTTTCACCAGGTCAATATTCATAAGTTACTGATAATCAATGGAACTGCAAGATGAAAGATTCATGAGGGAGGCGCTGAGGGAGGCGCAGGCGGCGCGGAGCGAGGGCGAAGTGCCCATCGGAGCCGTGGTGGTGGCCCGAGGCCGCATCATAGGGCGCGGACACAATATGACAGAGCGCCTGCACGACCCTACCGCACACGCCGAGATGATAGCCCTTACCGCAGCTACCGAGTCGCTGGGAGGCAAATACCTGACCGACTGCACTTTATACGTGACGGTAGAGCCCTGCCCCATGTGCGCCGCCGCCCTATGCTGGGCACAGGTGAGCCGCATAGTGTTCGGCGCTCCCGACCCCAAACGAGGATACAGCCTTTACTCCCCTTCCCTGCTGCATCCCAAAACAGAAACAGCATCAGGCGTGCTCTCCGAGGAGTGCAGCAACCTGATGCTGGAATTCTTTAAAGATAAGCGCTAGATAAACAGGCTTCCCGCTACGAAATTGGGGCGGGTGGCGTAGTTGTAGTCGTCGCAGACAATGCGCACGGCATCTTTTACCAGTGCACGCGGCTCCATCGGAAGACTTCCGTTACGCACACCTATGTACTGCAGCGGCATGTACTGATGCAGCAATCCCATGGGGATATCGGTGCCGCGCAGATTCGCGAACAGCTTGTCCATAGCAGCCTCGATGCGGGGATCGGGCATGTAGTAGCGGCTGCGGTCGGAATAGCTGTAGGCGCGCTTGAGGGCCTGCTCCTTGGGAGTGCCATGATAGTACTTCTGCCAGTTCTTGGGGTTCTCCAGCATGGCCTGCTCCACAACGGCAATGTAGTTCGAGCGCTTTTCGGGCTCGTCGATAAGCTCGTCCTCGATATGGCTAAGGGCGAACAGGGCCTCACGGGCGGCAAAGGTCAGCGCCGGACCGACTTTGAGAATACCCACTCCGTCCTCCACCATCTGCTTGAGGGCCTGAGGGCTCTGATAATCGGTAGAATGGCCTTCGAACATTATCTCGGGGAAATCTTTGAGCTTGGCGCACAGGGCGGCGGCGTCAGAGCGGTTGTACATGTGCACGTCGGCATCGCCGAACTCAACTCCGGGCTGAACAACGACGGCAATTATGTACTTCCAAAGATCCGACAGGCCGTATTCGGCAAACACCTGCTTGTAAGCGCGCACGGTGGCGGCGAATGACTCGGGGTCGGTAACCTGCATCTCCTCTTTTTCCTGGGCTCCGCCGGGAATGGGGACCTCGCTGCCGATGATGAACACGGGATGTACTGCCGAAGGGTCCTGCTTGTGCAGCTCCTGCCAGGCAGCTTCCGCCACCTTGAGCAGTTCGGCTCCGCGGCGGGCGATGGTAAAGTCGCTCAGGGGCTGGCTGCGGTCGTCGTCGGCAACTCGCATGCTGGTATCCAGATGGATCTTGGTGTAACCTGCTGCGGCATACTGCCTTACCATCTCCTTGGCATTCTCGAGAGCCTCTGCCTCGGGCTGGTTCTGGAAGGGCTGGGGGCCGAGGTGGTCGCCTGCAAGGATTATCTTGCTGCGGTCGAATCCGATGCGGTCTGCGATACCCCAAACGTAGTCGCGGTAGTCAGCCGGCTTCATTCCGGTGTATCCGCCGAACTGGTTGACCTGGTTGCTGGTGGCCTCTATAAGCACACTGTCGCCAAAGCGCTTTGCCTGCTCGAGCACGGCCTCGATTACTATTTCATTTGCAGTACAATACGAAGGGATACCTGCTTTGAGTCCCTCCTGACGATGCCTGATAATAGACATCATAGGGTTGATTACTGTATTTCCCATACTCCGCCTTTTCCGAATACTTTGTCCATTAATTCATCATAGAAACATGCCCTCTTGGCAAGGTCAAGAAGATTGATACGCCAGCGCATAAGCTGCACGTAATCGGTAATCTTGCGCAGTTCGGCACGGGTAACGCCAATCTCTTCCGGAGTGGTAGGGGCGCCGGCCCTGCGGAACATATCGCGCATCTTCTCGAACGGCCAAACCTGAGCCTGGAGCTTTTTCTTGAACTCGGGCCAAGTGTCTTTAACTTTCTGGAGCTGAGCCCTTACTTCTTCCTTGGGCTGCCATTTCTTGGTTATTTCTTCGTAACCCAGAGTGGGCACCGGGAAGTCGGCATAGATGCGTTTGGCCCTTTCCTGCTCCTCTTCGAGGCTTGGCCAGGCTGCTACGCACTTATCGACATCAATTTTGCTCAGATCCATCTCGAACAGGGCGTCGAAGAAGGCGCAAAGCGTAAGTTCGCCAATCGCCACCTGGAAGCCGTGGCTCACGGGGCGGCCGTTATTGGTATGATGGGTCATGTCCCAGTAGTGCCCGTACAGATGCTCGGCGCAGGAAGCGGGGCGGCTGGAGCCGGCAACTTCCATACCTATGCCGGCGAGAGTAAGGCCGAGGAAGAGTTTCTCTACCGATTCGGGCTTGCCGGTCTTGATGCCGTCGGGATCGTCCAGCATTTCCTTGAGGGAATCCTGGGTGACGTGCCAGCTGGGCGGGTCGATGGGCTCGGTGCCGAACAGGTCGGCGATCATCCACTCTGCGCCGGAAGTGACCTTAGCGGCAAGGTCGGCATAGCCGGCGGCCGTGAGGAACCAGGGGGCCGATGAGAGCACCTTGGAGTCGGCGACTATCACCAGAGGGGCGTTTGATTTGATGTTTATCTTGGCTCCGCGCTCGTCGTTGACGATGGCGGAAGAGGATGTATATCCGTCAACGGATGCGGTGGTGGCCACACAGATGTACTGGCGGTCGTGGCGGAAAGAACCGAGTTTGGCGAGGTCGTTGATGACTCCCGCACCGACTGCCACTAAAATACCGTCGGGTTCAGACTCCATGACCTTATCCACCTGCTCGACATACTTCCAGTCGGGGTGGAAACGGTCGTCGGTGATGAGGAAAGTGGTAGCCGGCACGCCTGCCTTGGCCAATTCGTAGAAAACTCTTTCGCCTGCTACCTTCCAAGTGATTTTATCTGCGAAGACGATTGCCTTCTTTCCCGGGAAGAATTTGTTGAACAGGCCCGGAACCCTGTCCAGAATGTCCTCGCCGAATTCCAGGGCCTTGGTGGCCACGGATACTTCAAGGGCTTGTTTGATAACTTTTTGTGTGTCCATATTTAAGGCTTGGTTGTTTTTTCCAAACCTTAAAATTAGTAATTTTTCTCGTTTTCTACAAAAATATCGTATCTTTGCCTCCGGAATTGAGGTATGGTGTAATGGTAGCACTACAGATTTTGGTTCTGTCTGCCCAGGTTCGAATCCTGGTACCTCAACGAATTATGGCGCCTTATGGGGCGCCATAATTCGTTGGGTACCCCGGTCACGTTGCCCCCACCCCAAACCCCGCCCCTCGGGGGCAGGGCTTAGTCGCTTCGCTCCGAGGCGCCACGTACTTCAGGGTCGTGGGAAGGTTCTGTGAGGGAGGAGCAGGTTAAGCCAGTCATAGAAGATGCTGTAGGAACACAGGAAATAGACCAGCAGCCCGGCAGCCGCCCACCAGGGCAGGAAAACGAACCCAAGTACCGCCCAAATCAAAAGCATCAGCGGCGTTCCGGCAAATTTCAAAAGATAGCGGACCGAGTTGCTGAAAGCCTTGTCCCCCAGCTTGAAGCGGCAAATCCATTCCGCCACACCCCACATGGGTAAAGTAAGCAAAGCCGACAGCACGAAGAAAGGAGCCGTAAGCACCGCCAGAAGATACTTCCACCAACCGGGTTTCTTCAAAGGCATAACGGCATCGAGGCGATCCTCGTAATGCTCATCATCTGGCAAATAAACTATCAGCTCGGAGATGCGCTTGCTTAACTCCGCGCTCAAGCCCTCGTACAATTCCGTCTTGCCCGCTCCCCGGTGCGCCTCGACATAGGCGTTCACATCTATAGGCTCCCCGAAACGCATACGGCACTCGCCGCGATAGAGCAGAAAGTCGGTATAATCAAGCCCGACGGGCACCAGTGCCGTAGGCTGCGTTTCGGCGTTGCCGACAGCAAGACGCACCACACCCTTGCGTATCGGGAGCAATGAGTGCATGGTACGGTGACGGCCCTCGGGGAATATGCAGAAAGGCACATCATGGTGCAGTACATCGTAAATCTGCGGTATCACCTCGAGGTTCTTGGCAACGGCGTGAAAGCCGTCCCTCTGCCGGGCTATGGGCAGTATTTTAAGGAAACGCAGGGCACGTGCCGCAGCGCTCTTGTTGAAGATGTCCGCCCGCGCGCCGAACACGGTAGGCTCCTTGCGGGCCTGAAGAACCACAAGAGCATCCATCAGAGTATTGCAATGATTAGGAGCTATGATTATGGCCCGTCCGTCGGAGGGCAGGCTCCCTGAAACTTCCAATTTCCTGAAACTGCGGCGTGTACACCAATCGGCCCAATGCCGCAAAAAACTGTATCTTCTATCTTTCTCCCAAATCTCGGACATCGCGGATTATTATTGTTTTAGCGCATCAAAAATAGCAAAAATTATTATATTTAGCATCAATTATGAGAGCACACATTATACTGGCCGCATTGGCCATCGCAGCTGCATCATCTGCGGCAGTTGCGCAAGACGACGCCCGACTTCTGCGTTTTCCTGCAACAAACGGAAGTGAAATAGCATTTACTTATGCCGGTGACCTCTGGACCGTTCCCGCAGAGGGCGGAGAGGCAAGGCGCATTACCTCCCACCTAGGGTTCGAAGCCTTCGCCCGCTACTCTCCTGACGGTAAGAGCATAGCATTCACAGGCGAGTACGACGGCAACCGCGAGGTTTATCTCATCCCCGCCCAAGGAGGTGAGCCCGAGCGTCTTACCTGGACGTCCACCAATGCCCGCGACGATTTCGGCGACCGTATGGGTCCCAACAATATAGTAATGGGCTGGAGTCCCGACGGCAAGCAGATCATCTACCGCAACCGCATAAGCGACGGTTTTGCCGGCAAGCTATGGACCGTATCGCCCAAGGGCGGAATGCCCGCCGAGATTCCCCTCCCCGAGGGAGGATTCTGCTGCTGGAGCCCGGACGGCAAGAAGCTCGCCTACAACCGTGTGATGCGCGAATTCCGCACCTGGAAATACTACCGCGGCGGCATGGCCGACGACATCTGGATCTGGGATCCCAAGGCAAAGAAAGTCACCAACATTACGCAGAACGACGCCCAGGACATCTTCCCCATGTGGATAGGCGACGAGATATTCTTCGCCTCCGACAGGGACATGATCATGAACCTGTTCTGCTACAATGTAAAGAACGGCAAGACTGAAAAGGTAACCGACTTCAAAGAGTACGACATCAAGTTCCCGAGCACCGACGGACACACCATAGTATTCGAAAACGGCGGCTGGATATACCGGTTCGACCCCAAGGGACGGAGCTGCGTCAAAGTGCCCGTAACCCTTAACTCCGACAACACCCAGGCCAGGATTGAAAGGCGCCCCGTGGGCAACCGCATCAGCAGCGCCGCTCTCTCGCCTGACGGCAGCAGGATGGTGGCCACCGCCCGCGGCGAGGTGTTTGACATACCTGTGGGCAAGGGAGTTACACGCAACCTGAGCCGCACCCCCGCATCCAACGACCGCAGCGCCGACTGGAGCCCCGACGGCAAATACATAGTGTGGATAGGCGACGGTACCGGCGAGACCGAAATATACATCTACGATGCCTCCGAGGGCGGGGAGCCGCGCCAGCTGACAAGCGGTACCGACACTTATATCCGCGGCCTCCAGTGGGCCCCCGATAGCAAAACCCTGCTCTATACCGACCGGAAGAACCGCCTGGTGGAGGTGAGCGTGCCCTCAGGAGCCAAACGCACCATAATGCAGAATCCCGAGGCCGAATTCAGGGGCGTATCTTTCTCGCCCGACAGCAAATGGCTCACCTACACGCGTCCCGCCAAGAACGAGATGAACATAGTGTATGTGTACAACATCGAAAGCGGCAAGGAATACCCTGTGACCGAACGCTGGTACAACAGCAGCGGCCCCGTCTTTTCGACCGACGGCAAGTACCTGATTTTCAGCTCCGACCGAGACATCAACCCGCAGTACAGCCGAATAGAGTGGAACTTCACCCTGGGCAACATGGGATCGGCCTACCTGGCCATGCTCTCCGACGACACTCCTAACCCGCTGATTCCCAAGGACGAATCGCCAAAGCCCGAAAAAGCCGACAAACCCGACAAAGCCGCGAAGGAAGATTCCGGGACGGTCAAAATCGACCCTGACGGCATATGGTCCCGCATAGTCAAACTCCCCTTCGGCGGCATGGGCTTCTATTCCGACGGCAAGAAGATATGGCACAGCGACTTCGGCGGCACCAAGGTGTACGACCTGGCCACAGGCAGCGACGAAGAGTGCGCCAAGGGGCGCATCTCCTACCGTGCCGGAGACAAGATGGCCCTCATCCGCGAGAGGGGTGGCTGGAGTGCCGCCAAGTTCGGGGCAAAGATGCACGGCGAAAAAATCAACACTTCAGATGCGGTTGCATTCATCGACTACCCCCAGGAGTGGGCGCAGATCTTCGATGAGGTGTGGCGTGCCTTCCGCGACGGCTATTACGTCCAGAACATGCACGGAAGGGACTGGAAAGCTATCAAAGACAAGTATTCCGTGCTTCTCCCATACGTCCGTACACGCCTTGACCTTAATTACGTAATAGGCGAGATGATTTCGGAGCTTGCATCCGGTCACGCCTACGTCAGCCCCGGCGAATACCCCAAACCCGAACGCATACAGATGGGTCTGCTCGGCGCGGAGATTTCCCGCGACAAGAGCGGATTCTTCAAGATAGACCGCATCCTGGAAGGTGCACCTTACAGCGAGAAGCTCCGGTGCCCTCTGGGCGAGCCAGGGCTGGGAGTAAAAGCAGGACAGTACATAACCGCTATCGACGGCGTGAGCCTTAAAGACGTTGACAACATCTACAAGCAGCTGATAGGCAAAGCTGGAGTTCTCACCGAGCTTACCGTCAACGACAAGCCTGCGGCCGGAGGCAAGAAGGTGATAGTCAAGCCCATAGCCGACGAGTATCCTATCCGTCACTATGAGTGGGTACAAAAGTGCATACGCACCGTGGACGAGCGTTCCAAAGGCAAGGTGGGCTACATCTACATCCCCGACATGGGGCCCGAAGGCTTGAGCGAATTCGCACGCTACTACTATCCTCAGCTGGACAAAGAAGCCCTCATCATAGACGACCGCGCAAACGGCGGCGGCAACATCTCGCCGATGATTATCGAACGCCTCAAGAGAGAGGTATACCGCCTGACCATGAGCCGCAACTCCACCATGACCGGCACGGTGCCCGACGGCACGCACACCGGCCCCAAGGTGCTGCTTATCAACAAATACTCCGCCTCCGACGGAGATCTGTTTCCCTGGAGTTTCAAGGCCAACAAGCTGGGCACGGTGGTTGGCACCCGCACCTGGGGAGGAATTGTCGGCATCAGCGGCCCCTTGCCCTATATGGACGGCACCGACGTACGCGTACCTTTCTTTACCAATTACGACAGAGCCACCGGCGAGTGGATCGTGGAGAACCACGGAGTTGACCCCGACATCCTGCTTGACAACGATCCTCTCAAGGAATATGCAGGCACAGACGAGCAGCTCATAAAAGCTGTAGAAGTGGCCCTCGGGCAGCTCAAAGACCGCAAGCCCCTGCCTCCGGTCCCCGCCGACCGCACGTTCAAAGACCTTGGGCTGCCTCAACTGCCATAATATTGACACGATTTTTGCAAATACCAATTGTTTGTTATGAAACGACTTATATTATCCCTTGCAGCCCTTGTGACAGCATTCTCAGGGGCGCTGGCCCAGGAGGCCGGAAACGCCTATGCCAAATCGGATTTCGTTCCCGGAGACGAAATCTTCTTCGAAGATGACTTTGCATCTGAACAGCTCGGGGAGTTCCCTTCCCATTGGGACCTTCTTGACGGTTACGTGGAGACCGCTTCGGTCCAGGGCCGCAAGGTCTTGGCCTTCACAGACAACGGCATCGGACAGGTGATGCCCCTGATGAAAGACCAGTGGAACTGGCTGCCGGAAATCTTCACACTGGAATTTGACCTGTTCATAGCCCCGTTGTCCGATGACGGAGAGACCTCAATGGAAATGGAGGTACTGTTCGGCGAACGCGGTGCGTCAGACTACTATAATGCCCCCAGCACCGTGATCATACGCTACAGGGAAGACGGATATGCGGGCCTGGAATGGAGTCTGCTCAAGCCGAATTCCGACGACCAGGCAGCCGGAGAGAAAGAACTGGGACTCAATCCGGACTTCGGCGGTTACAACGAAAAAGACAATCCGCTTAAGGCCGGAGAATGGAACCACTTCGCCTTCTCCTTCAACAAGAGGGCCTTCAAGGGCTACATCAACGGCTTCCGCATCATCAATGTGCCGGCAATGAAAGCTCCCGGATACTTCTTTATCGGCAGCAACTCCTTCTATAAGTTCAGCGGCATCAGCAACGTCCGCATAGCAAAAGGCGCCGTGCCTCTGTACGACCGTCTGCTGAGCGACGGCAAGATTACCTCCTACGGCATAACCTTCGCCACCGGCAAGGCCGACCTCAAGCCCGAATCGATGACCGAAATCGCCCGTATCGCCAAACTCATGGCAGAGCACCCCGAACTCAATTTCGAGGTCCAGGGCCACTGCGACAATACAGGCTCCGACGCCGTCAACGACCCCCTCAGCCAGAAGAGGGCCGAGGCAGTAGTCGCGGCACTCGTCTCCCAAGGCGTTGCCGCTGAGCGCCTTAGCGCCGTAGGCAAAGGCTCCCACTCCCCCGTCGCCGACAACGGCACCGACGAGGGACGGGCGAAGAACCGCCGCGTAGAATTCGTTAAAAAATAACTGATATGGGATTCCTTAAAAACCTTGTTGGCGGTGCCATCAGCGATGGTATCGGCAACGCCTTGAGCAAAGCTGTCGAGAAAGCCGTAAAACCAGCGGCGGAAAAGTTTGCAAACAAACAGGCTGAAGCCATTGACAACGCCACCCAGCGCACGGCAGACGCCATGGAGAAGTATGACTCTGCCATGGATCAGGCGCAGAAAGACCTTGACGCAGCAGCCGCAGGGCAGGCTCCGGCAGCGGAAGCTCCGGCCGAAGGGGCTCATGCAGAAGGCTCACCCTCAGAAGCGCCAGCACAGGCTGCCGCCCAACGCCCGATGACCGAAGAAGAAAAGGCCCAGGCCGCAAGCGCTGCTGCCGCACTTAGAGGATTCGGAATGATGTTCTCCGGCGCCATTGCCCAGGCAAAGAGGGAGGAAGAGGAAGAAAAGGCCCGTAAGGCAGCTGCAGAAGCGGCCATTTTCACCGACTGGGAGCAGAATCTTCCGGCTTTCCCAAAATGGGATGTAGGCGGGAGCAATTTCATTCTTGAAGAAGAAACTCCCCGCAACGGCTATCCCTCATTCAGGCTTATCCTGGACGGCCGTCCATTCCTTGTAGAGGCCTACGCCGCCAAACTGCGCAGCGCCGGCTTTATCGCCCGCGGCTGTTCAAATCCCCAGGACCTCAACGCCGACACATACTACAAGATTATCGACGGAGTGTGCTGGAGTTGGAACCGCACCGACGCCTGCATGGACGGGCAGATCTGCACATATTTCTACGTTGATACTCCTCCTCGCCAGGAATCTCCCAAGGCATCCAGTCAAGGCGGACTCGAGGGTCTTGCCAAAGGCTTGTTCAAAAAGATTCTTAAGTAACGGCAGAGTTTTTTTTACTAAATTAGCGGCATGATGAAACGTGCCGCTTTTTTTTGCATCCTTTTACTGCTGCTCTCTTCCTGCACAGGATCGGATAAATACGTCGACTGGCTGTATGAGGCTATGCCTCTGCCGGACAGCCTGATGTATCCGCGCAGCTACTGGGAGGCAAACGTGGCCAAAACACTCCAGGTCCGCAAGGACATGAAGTGGAACGTTCCGGAGCGGGAGTTTCTCCACTTTGTGCTGCCCCTAAGGGTGAACAACGAAACGCTTGACGACTTCCGCACCACATATGCCGACACTCTCTGCGCCAGGGTAAAGGGAATGAGCTTAAGCCAGGCTGCACTGGAAATCAATCACTGGTGCCACGAGCAGGCTTGTTACGAACCTTCCGATGGCCGCACCAGCGCTCCTATGGCTACCGTCCGACGGGGTGTAGGGCGCTGCGGCGAGGAGTCGGTACTTACCGTAGCCGCGCTAAGGGCCGCAGGCATACCGGCGCGGCAGGTTTACACTCCCCGCTGGGCACACACCGACGACAACCATGCCTGGGTAGAAGTTTTCACCGAAGACGGGAAGTGGCATTTCATGGGCGCCTGTGAGCCTGCACCCACACTTGACAATGCCTGGTTCAACGCCCCTGTGTCACGGGCCATGCTCCTGCACACCAAGGTGTACGGCAATTACGACGGACCCGAGGATGTTATCCGGCGCACCCCCTGCTATACCGAAATCAATGTAATCCGAGGCTACGTACCTGCACGGCGCACCGTTGTGACCGTGCTCGACGGCGGCTCGCCCGTCCAAGGTGCAAAGGTGGAATTCAAGATTTACAATTACGCCGAGTTCTATACCGTCGCTTCTTACACCACGGGAGCCGACGGCACTGCAGCCCTCGACACCGGTCTGGGAGACCTGCTGGTCTGGGCGCAAAAAGACGGGAAGTTCGGATTTGCAAAAGCAAGTTCCGAGAGCGTGACAGTACGCCTTGAGCATAACATCGGGGAGCGCTTCAGCGCCGATATCGACATAGTGCCGCCGCCCGAGAACCCCATTCCTTCCGGCGCCACCCCGGAGCAGGAAGAGGCCAACAGGCAGCGCCTTGCCGCCGAAGATGCCATACGCAATTCCCATCCCCACCGCAACCCTGATTCCGACTCATTTCTTGAAGCCTACGGCGAGGAGGGCACAACAGTGCTTCAGTCCCTCTCCGACAAAGACTGGGGCGATGTTACCCTGGATGTCCTTGAAGATGCCCTCCCCATTACGAGCGACAATCCTGATGTCTTCTCGCCCCGTGTGGAGCTGGAGCACCTCAGGCCTTTCAGGAAAGAAGTCCGGGGCTCCGGAATAGCCGGGCGGCTGCATTCCGCCCGGGAAGTGGTTCAATGGGTGCGCGACAGCATTTCCCTGGTGGAGGGACGGAACCCGCAGGGCCTGCGCACCTCGCCGGTGGATGTGTGGCGAGCCCGCAAAGCCGACGCCCGCGGGAGGGACATCTTCTTTGTGGCCTTGTGCCGCACTCTCGGCATACCCGCCCGCATCGACCTGGTGACCGGGAAGGTGCAGTATTTCCAAAGAGACCTGTGGATTGACGCGGCATTTGAAAGCGAAGTCCCCGGAAATGCTGCGCCCGTGGCAATCGTGAAGCTTTCCACTCCCCTCTCTTCGAAGCCGGAATATTACAGGCAATATACATTTACCCGTATCGGCCAAAGCGGCTCCCGCCTTATGGAGTACGAGGAGAACGGTCCCTTCCGCCTCGACTACGTTTTGGAGAAAGGATACTACCTGCTCACTACAGGCACCCGCCTGCAGGACGGCAGTGTACTTGCACACCTGGAGTTTTTCGAGCTTGGAGACGAAGGGTCTTACAACGTCCCCCTTGTGCTTCGAAAGCAAGAAGGCAAGCTGTCGGTTATCGGCACATTCAACGCCGATCCTCTGCTGGAGCTAAGCGGGAGAGGCGATTACTTGCTTTTCATTCCCGGCCGCGAAGGGCATGAACCCACGAACCATGCAATTCATGAGCTGGAAGCATCGGCAGAAGCCCTCAACGCCTGGGGGAAACCGGTCGTGGTGCTGGGAAGCTGCCGCTTAAAAGGCCTTAACCGCGCCGTTTACGGAAGCGATAAAGGCGGAGCTGTCCGAAAGGGACTATCCGGCACGGGCACGGGCGGAGACGAACTCCCGATTGTTGCCCTGTGCGACAGTTTCGGGCGGATCTTCTATATTTCAAAAGGTTACAACACATCATTAAAGAGCGATTTAAGCTCAGTCATTAAGTAATGCTAAAACGCCTTCTCATATGCTCCCTTGCCATCTTGGCCGCACTGAGCTCGACGGCTCAGCCTAAAGGATACTTTTGTTCTACCAAGGGAATGTCGCTCCGCTACGAAAGATACTCCCCCGACAACTCCAAGCACTGGTGGACTAACACCGTTACAATCAACGATGTCCAGAAAACCGCAGACGGGTCGCTGGATATTACCGTCAGCGCCAACATCGTACCCCGCAAAGCCACTCCCCCGGTCAAGGGCTCTGTAAAGACCAAGTCGTATCTCCACGCCGACGGCACAATCGAGGTCAACATCTCCGAAGCTGCAGCAATCGCGGCCAAGAAGCGTTTCTCGGCCTTCAACTTCACTTCCAGCGGCGGCACGTCGATAATGAAAGCCACCGCAAAGCCGGGTGACAAACTGGAAGAAATCCACGCTGAGGTAGCATGGAGCGGCATCAAGTACAACATCGACTATACCGACCGTTCAGTAGTTAAAAAAGAAACGGTTACGGTACCCGGAGGCACTTTCGAGTGCATCGTGATAAAAGAGCACAAGGCGGAAAGCGCGCCACTCTACAAGCGCGAACGTATTACCTATACCTGGTACGCCCTCGGCTACGGCATGATCAAGCACGACAGCTTCTTCCTCGACGGCCGCCAGGAGACTTCCGAGCAGCTTTACGGGATAGAAACGCAGTAGAGCTACTGACGCACGATGCAGAAGTGAGTGGGGATAGAACGTTCCCCTGCATGGTCGTAGCGCTTATTGTCGGTAGGATAATTTACCACGTGGGTTTTAGGATCGCCAAGGCCCTCAACGCATAACGTCGAAGAGCCGCCTCCGTCCATATTGAGCGCGTAGCGAGGATTGAAGTTTGCCCTCAGGTAGCGGGTCAGCTCCCGCGCAGTCATACCCTCGCATACTCCCGTCCGGCGCCCGTCCACAACCACCATAAGGAAGTGATTGTCAGAGGTTATGGCAACTGCTGTACGGGGATGCCTCACGCCCTGGTGGCGGCGGTAATCCTCGTAGTTGAAGTTCTTTATGGCGTCGGCGGAATAGAATCCAGCAAAGGTCTCCCCGACGGGTTCAAAATCGTCAATCAGCATAGGTGCGCTGGTAAATATGTTGGGAGCCGTGCTGGAAGCATAGAAGGCGCGGAGCTCGGATGGAGTCCGGTCCTTGCCGTCCCACGATATCCTTACGCCTCTCTGACCGTCGGTATAGACCGCCCCATCGCTTTTCCAGTTGGGCACTCCGGTAGTCATGATTGTATGGTTGGGCATATTGGACAGCAGCTCGCCGTCAACCTTGACCACCACCGAAGGGGTTTCGTAGCAGGCGTTCATGGCTATCGTGGCGCCGTACTCCTTCATCACATCGGAAGTAATGCTGGTGGGGAAGGAACTGGTGAACTTGAGCGCATAACCGGGGACGTTCATATCCCAGTCTGCCACGTACACTTGCTGTGCGCTTCCGGATACGGGGTCTATGCCGCTGAAATGCCGGTACACCAATCCGGGACCTATCTCGGTGCTGCTCCACCCCTCGTCGAGGGTGTGGGTTACAAACAGGCTCTTGCGTGCGAGCAGGAACGACTTGACCGCTTCCCAGCTGTAGTAAGGCCCGCTTACCGGGCTCAGGTCGCCCAGAGAGGCTTCGCTGCCGTTCAGCAGGACCTTCACCAGCACGGGGCCGCCGTTTTTCTTTTTGGGGCAGAAAAACACCATCTGGATATTGGTGGCCATAGGAGACAGGAAGGTCCTGAAGCTCTGAATGAGGTCGTCGGCATCGGGAGCGAAACTGCCGGAGCCTTCCAAGTCCATATCCATCATCAGAGACATCAGCACGTGGTCGTGCCCGAAGCGGAGGTGCGCTCCCCTGCTGCCCTCCGAAAGAGCGGCATCGGCCTTGGAGATCATATCGTCGATAATGGAAAAGCAAGACGTGCAATACGGCAGATACTCGCGGAAGCGCTCGTAGTTGTCTGTCTCCCAAAGGGTTGCAAACTCCTCCGGGGTCAGGAGGCCGGCGAGGTCCAGCTTTTCATCCTCAGGCAGACTGTTCATGCCGGCCACAAACATATAGAGATAGAAAAAGATATCGTGGGCATTCATTCCGCACATGCCCTTTTCGGGGTCTTTGAACAGGCGCGCAAGCACGTTGGCGTAGCCCGGCATATGCCTGAGGAAGAACGCCTCGGAGTCTTCGGGGTAAGGGAAAGGAATAGCGGGGCCCTGGTAACGGAAGGGGTTGCCGCCCATATTGGGGCGCGTCGCCTGCACGTCCATAATACCCTGATGCTCATACACTTCCGCCTTGGGAGCAGCAAGCGAGACGGCATTACAGAACGACGACATGCTTATAATGCTCCTTACCGATGCCGAAGAGCACGCATCCACCTTGCTCCCCTTGCCGAAAGCCGAAGGGAAACTCTTGACCATAATGCCGGCAATCTTCCGGTGCTGGTCCCATCCCGCGGGAGTAAGGTCACCCACCCTGTAGCGTGCATTGTCCCAGAAGGGCTGCAATTCGTTCAGAAGTTTCTCGCCGAATGGAGTCAGATTAGCGCACCTGCGCCCTTCCGAGAGGAGATTGAGGACGGTAGTGTAAGTCTTCTCGGTATAGGCATAACGCGAACCGTGGCGCCCGTAATGACTGATATATACGGCTTCGTATCCCTTGGGGGCAGGAGTGGAAGCTTTGGGCGAAAAGTCGTAAAGGCCATCGAGGCCGGCGGCCATATTGGGGTCGGCGATTACAGCTTTGCGAATATCTCCGCTACGGGAATTCTGGGCGGGAGCTGCTATGCTCCAAGCAGATACGACCAGAAGGCAGATGAGTATATTGGACTTCATATCGGTAGGTTTATGCTAACAAATATAGAGTTTTCGGAATTAAAATGCTATATTTATGGCTATGAATAAATACCTTACTATAATTGCGGCGCTATTCTTGACAACCGCTTTGTGCTCTGCCCAGCCCAAAAAGGCATCTTTTCAGTACGGTCCCTGGATTCAGAATGTAACGGAAACGGGCTTCACCGTGGTTTTCAAAACTCCCGAGCCCACCCTGGCCTTTGTAGAAGTGGCCCCGGAGGACGGATCATCGATGTACAACTCTGACCTGCACCGATTCTACGAGACCGTCGCAGGAAGGCGCACCAGCGGCACCCTTCACAAGATTCGCGTTACCGGCCTGGAGCCGGGTACCGCCTACAGGTACAGGGTCACCGGCAAAGTCGCTCTCGACGACAGCTATGCATACGGCATAGTCTGGGGCCCGCAGCTTCATATGGTAGAACAGATAAGCGGCATACGCACCCTTGATGCCAAAGCCCCGGAGTGCCGCTTCAGCATGATCAACGACATACACGCCCATTCCGACCGCTACAAGGCCCTCGTAAAGGGACTGAAGCCCGAGGATATGGACTTCCTGGTAATGAACGGCGACATGGCGTCTTACGTCAACAGCCTCGACACCATGATGAAATACACCTTCGGCCCTGCCAAGGAACTGCTCCAAAGCGTGCCGTCTATTTACGTAAGGGGCAATCACGAGAGCCGCGGACGGCAGTTTGACATGGTGCCCCGCATCTTCGACTCCCCCACCGGCGAATTCTACTTCCAGTTCCGCCAGGGTCCTTGCGCCTTCCTGGTGCTCGACGGCGGCGAAGACAAGCCCGACTCCAGCGGTGAGTACTCCGACACCGCCGACTTTGATACCTACCGTCAGGCTGAGCTGGAATGGCTTAAGACTGCTGTCAAGAATCCCGAGTTTGTAAACGCTCCTTGGAAGATTGTACTCATCCACATACCCACTATCTCCCATATCACTCCCTGGTACACCCAGCAGTGGCTGTGCGACAATGTGCTGCCCGTACTTAACGAGGCAGGTGTGGACCTCATGCTAAGTGGCCACCATCATAAATACATTTACGTGACGCCCGGCGCCGAAGGCAACAAGAACGCTTTCCCGATTCTGGTCAACAGCAATGTCGACCGCCTTGACTGCAGCGTAACAGCCAAGAGCATCAACATCAAAATCATTAACCAGGAAGGGAAAGAGATTCACTCACACTCACTGAGCAAATAGCTTCCGCCCCGACCTACAGCTCGCTTACCAGCTCTTCGATAGACTTGCGCCTTCCGTGCAGGTCGAGCGGCTTGCCTTCGCCAACGGCGGCATGGCCGATGGCCAGCAGAGCATAAACTCCATGCTCACGGGTCTGGGGAAGCACTTCGCGTATCTTGCTGGGATCGAAATCCCAGATCCACATATTAGCCAGGCCCACGTCGGTGGCGGTGAGCATAAGGTGGGTAAGCACTATGGCGGCGTCGGTCTTTGCCGAATTCACCCCGTCGCTTGGGCGTACCCAGGCCTCCTCGTTACGGCAGCCGACGATGAGCACCACCGGAGCGTTGTAGCAAGGGTGCACGGTGCGCAGCTTGGCAAGCGCTTCCTCGCTCTTGACAACCCAGATGCGGGTCGGCTGGTTGTTCGATGCCGAAGGGGCCATGCGGCCGGCGTCGAGAATCATGTCCAGCTTGGCTTCGGATACGGGATGATTGGTAAAAGCGTGGCAGGAATAACGGCTCTCCAGAATCTGCATGAACGCATCAGAGCCGTATTTGTACTTTTTGATTTGCTGCTCCATGTCGGAAAATGCTGCCCGGCGGGAGATGTTAGTCAAATCGTTAAGACGGCTGAGGATGTTTTTCTTCATATGGCTACTAGTTTTTTCTTTGCCTGCAAGATAGCAAAAAAAAACGGAAACTCAGAACATTCACCTCAGGCCTCAGCCTTTCTTCCTGAAAAACTGCGACTTCTGCGCTTTCTTGCGCTCGGGGTCACGCTCCACGAAGACGGGTTTCATAGTACGTGGATCGATGCCCGAATAGAACATGACGCCGGAGGTTGTCATGGGTGTGGGCATGAAATCCTGCACCTGGTCCATCCAGATTCCTTTGAGGGCCGGGTGATGCGAGAGGTCTTGCATATCCTTGAGCGTGCACCCGGGGTGTGAAGAAATGAAATACGGTACAAGTTCTACATGTGTTCCCGCCCGCCTGTTGATGGTGTCGAATTCCCTGCGCAGACGCTCGAAGAGGCGGAAACTGGGTTTAGCCATATACCCCAGAACTTTGTCGGAGGTATGCTCGGGAGCAACCTTCATACGGCCGGATGTATGCTTGAGCATTACGGTCTCAAGGTACGGGCAGGAGCTCTTGTCAACGAATCCGTTCTCGCTCAGGAAGAGGTCGTAGCGTATGCCGCTGCCGATGTATGAATGGCGCACTCCCTTTACAGAGTCGATGCGCTCGTAGAGGCGCAGGAGCCTTTCGTGAGAGCGGTCGAGATTGACGCACGGAGCGGGATAGAGGCACGATTTGCGGCGGCACTTCTCGCAGCGCGACGGGTCCATTCCGCGCATGCCGTACATATTGGCGGTAGGAGCACCCACGTCGGAAATATTGCCGTGGAATTCGGGCATGGCAGCCAGCTTGCGAACCTCCTTGAGTATGCTCTCCTCGCTGCGGCTCTGGATGAATTTGCCTTGGTGAGCGGCGATCGTGCAGAAATTGCATCCTCCGAAGCAGCCCCGGTGAGTGATGATGCTGTCTTTGATCATGTCGTAGGCGGGGATGCGTTTGCCTTGGTAGCGGGGATGCGGGAGTTTGGTGAACGGCAGGTCCCAGAAGGAGTCCATCTCCTCGGTGGTGGAAGGCTCGCAGGTGGGGTTGACCTGCACGTATCCGTCCCCTACCGGCTCGATGAGCACCGGGGGATGGAGCATGTTGGCGTATATTTCGATGTGATGGAAGTTCTCGGCGAATGCTTGCTTGCTCTTGCAGCACTCTTCGTACGAATGCAGCACGAACGGCTGTCCCGGCTCTGCTGTTGAAGGGAGTGTCTCCGAAGCTGCGCCGTGTATTGAAGGATCGGAGGCCGACAGGCCGACAGAGGGGGTCTCGGGGGAGCCTTCCCCCGTCCCCTGGGGGCGCAGGGGGATAGTAGCCGGCCTTTTACCGGCCAGGTAAAAGGCCAGCTGCGGCAGCTTTTCGATCTGGCGGCGGGACCAGCCTTTTTCGATAGCGCGGGTAAGGGAGAGCATTGGCTTTTCGCCCATGCCGTAGCAGAGCCAGTCGGCGCCGCTGTCTACGAGGATGGACGGCATCAGGCGGTCGTCCCAGTAGTCGTAGTGCGTCAGGCGGCGGAGCGATGCCTCGACGCCACCTATAACTATCGGCACATCGGGCCAAAGCTGCTTAAGTATCTTGCAGTAAACGGTTACGGCCCGGTCGGGTCTTGCTCCGGCACGGCCGTCAGGGGTATAGGCATCGTCGTGCCGAAGGCGCTTGGCAGCCGTATAGTGGTTGACCATCGAATCCATTGCTCCGGAGTTTACGGCAAAATAGAGCCTTGGAGCACCCAGTTTGCGGAAGTCCCTCAAGTCGTCTCTCCAGTTGGGCTGGGGCACTACCGCCACGCGGTAGCCGGCCTTCTGGAGCCAGCGGGATATGCAGGCAGTACCGAAACTCGGATGGTCTACAAAGGCGTCTCCGGTAAAGAAGATCACATCGATGTAGTCCCACCCGAGTTTCTGCACCTCCTTGACGGAGGTAGGGAACATATATGCCTGCTGGTCAATCACATCCGTTCGGGGAGCTGGATTCCGAGAATACCCGTTGCCTTGCGGAGCGTGGAGGCGAGGGTGCCTATCAGCGCCAGCCTCATGGAGAGCAGTACGCCGTCCGGTTCCTTGAGTACAGGAGTCTCGTGGTAGTACTGGTTGAACTCCTTGGCAAGGTCATAGGCGAAGTTGGCGATAAGCGCCGGCGAGTATGCAGCGGCAGCCTCCCCGACTTTCTGCGGATAGGTAGCTATGAGCTTCACCAGCCTGATTTCCTTGGGGCTAAGCACGGCGTCGGGAGCGATGCCCGCTTGTATCCCCGACTCGGACGCCTTGCGGAGTATGCTGCAAATGCGCGCGTGAGTGTACTGGATAAACGGACCGGTATTGCCGTTGAAGTCGATGGATTCCTTGGGGTTGAAGAGCATCTTCTTCTTAGGATCCACCTTGAGTATGAAGTACTTGAGAGCTCCCAAACCTATCATGCGATAGAGGCGTTCCTTCTCCTCGTCGGCTATGCCCTCGAGCTTTCCGGACTCCTCGCTGGTAGCTTTTGCCTCCTGGTACATCTTTTCGATAAGGTCGTCGGCATCGACAACAGTACCCTCGCGGCTCTTCATCTTGCCCTCGGGGAGCTCCACCATGCCGTAGCTGAGGTGGAATATCTGGTCCGCCCACTCGAAGCCGAGCTTGCGGAGCACGAGCTTGAGCACCTGGAAGTGGTAGTTCTGCTCGTCACCCACTACATACACGTGCGAGTCGAGCTTGTACTCCGAGAAACGGCGCTCCGCGGTGCCCAGGTCCTGGGTCATATACACCGAAGTACCGTCGGAACGGAGCAGGAGCTTGCGGTCGAGGCCGTCGGAGGTAAGGTCGCACCATACGCTTCCGTCGGGGTCACGCACGAATACGCCCATATCCAGGCCCTTCTGCACCAGTTCCTTGCCGAGCAGATAAGTGTCGTGCTCGTAATAAGTACGGTCGAAGCTGATGCCCAGAGCCTTGTAGGTCTGCTCGAAGCCGTCGAACACCCAGCCGTTCATCTTCTCCCAGAGAGCGCGGACCTGCGGATCCCCTTCCTCCCACTTGATGAGCATCTGATGAACGTCGTCAATCACCTCGGGGTGCTCCTTCTCCAGCTTGGCATAAGCAACGTAGCAATCGCCCACGAGATGGTCGCCCTTGATGCCGGTGCTCTCGGGAGTAGCTCCGTCAAAAAGTTTCTCCCAAGCGTACATGCTCTTGCAGATGTGCACGCCGCGGTCGTTGACAAGGGTTGCCTTTATCACATCATCGCCGGCAGCCTTGAGCAGCTCGGACACGCCGGCGCCCAGAAGGTTGTTGCGGATGTGCCCAAGGTGGAGGGGCTTGTTGGTATTGGGCGAAGAGAACTCCACCATCACCCTGCGGCCCGTAGAGGGCAGGGTGCCGAAGCCGGGATCGGAGGTCACTTCTTCGAGGACTTCACGCCAGTAGATATTGCTCAGGCACAGGTTCAGGAAGCCCTGCACCGCATTGAACGAACTGATCTCGGGGCAGTTGGCAGTGAGCCACTCCCCTATTTCCTGCGCAGTTGCAGCGGGAGCCTTGCGCGAAATCCGCAGCAGGGGGAACACTACAAGGGTGTAGTCCCCTTCAAAATCTTTGCGAGTGGGGCCAATCTGCATCACGCCCTGCTCCACGTCGGCCCCGTAAAGAGCCTTTACCGCCTGTACCGCTCTGGATGCAATGAATTGTTCCGTACTCATCAGCCCAGATATGATTTGAGAAGTTTGCTGGCCGAAGGTTTCTTGAGTTTGCGTATGGCCTTCTCCTTGATCTGGCGAACACGCTCACGGGTGAGGTCAAGCCTCTCGCCTATCTCTTCGAGAGTCATTTCCTGGCAGCCGATGCCGAAGAAGCTCTTGATGATTTCCCTCTCGCGGGGAGTGAGGATCTGAAGGGCACGCTCTATTTCGGTGCTGAGGCTCTCGTTGGTAAGGCCCTTGTCGGCGCTGGGCGAATCGTCGTTGGGGAGGACGTCCAGCAGGGAATTGTCTTCACCTTCCACAAACGGATCGTCCACGCTGACGTGGCGGCCCGACACGCGGAGAGTATCGGCGATTTTGTCTTTGGGAACGTCTATCATCTCGGAGAGTTCCTCGGCCGAGGGCTGGCGCTCGTTTTCCTGCTCGAACTTACCAAGGGCCTTGTTGATCTTGTTCAGGGAACCCACCTGGTTAAGCGGGAGGCGGACTATACGGCTTTGCTCGGCGAGAGCCTGTAGAATGCTCTGGCGTATCCACCACACTGCATAAGAGATAAACTTGAAACCACGGGTTTCATCGAATTTCTCGGCTGCCTTGATGAGTCCGAGATTGCCTTCGTTGATAAGGTCGGGAAGGCTGAGGCCCTGGTTTTGGTACTGTTTGGCTACCGATACCACGAAGCGGAGGTTGGCGCGGGTAAGCTTTTCGAGCGCCGCCTGGTCGCCTTTGCGTATGCGCTGGGCGAGTTCTACTTCCTCCTCGGGGCTCACGAGTTCCTCGCGGCCTATCTCCTGAAGATATTTATCGAGGGAAGCGCTTTCGCGGTTGGTAATGGATTTAGTAATCTTTAATTGTCTCATACAAAAGTTATTGTACCATATATACGGAAAAATCCCCGGTAAGTTTCACGCTTGCCGGGGAAGTTTCACATTTTTTTTGACTCACTACTCCTCCTTGCCGAAGGCGAAATAACCCTGGCGTCCGGTAGCGGTCACGCCCTCGATGACGATGCTGCGGCGTGCCTTCTTGGCAATATCGATAACATCCTGGGGTTTGTTCACCCTCTGGTCGTTGACGAACTGGATCACGAATCCGTCTTCGCCGCCCGCCTGTGCAAGCTTGCCGCTGCCGGCGGAAAGGATGGTCACGCCCTTGTCGCCCATGCCGATACGGGCTCCGTAGAATGCTACGCTTCCGTCGGCGCCCACGGTACCGGTGATCTCGGAAGTCCCCTGGAACTGGACTTCGACCTGCTTGGCTTTGCCGTCACGGATGACAGTCACCAGAGCTTTGTCACCGGGATGGAAGTTGTTGACTACCACCTGCAGGTCGGAAGGACTCTTGATGAGGGTAGAATCGACCTTGATAATCACATCTTCCTTCTTGATGCCAGCCTGGTCGGCGGCACTGCCCTGGGCGACTTCGTTGACATACACGCCGTCAAGTGAAGGGAGATTCATATCCTTGGCGATCTTGTCGGTAACGGGCGACATCGTCACACCCAGGCGGGCCCTCTTGACGGAGCCGAAATCGATAAGGTCGCTGACAATCTTGCTCACGATATTGGAAGGCACCGCGAACGAGTATCCGGTGTAAGATCCGGTGGTGGAGATGATGGCGGTGTTGATGCCAACCAGCTCACCTGCCTTGTTCACAAGAGCGCCGCCCGAGTTGCCGGGATTGACGGCAGCATCGGTCTGGATGAAAGACTCGATTTTGAACTCGCCGTTGTAATTTGGCATCGAACGGCCCTTGGCGCTCACGATTCCGGCGGTAATGGTGGAACGGAGTTCCTCACCCAGAGGTGAACCTATGGCCAGCACCCACTCTCCCAGACGCAGCTTGTCGGAGTCTGCGAACTTGAGGGTCGGAAGGCCGGCGGCGTCGATCTTGATAAGAGCCACGTCGGTGGCGGGATCGGTGCCTATGACCGTTGCGGGATAGGTTTTATTGTTATTCAGAGTAACCTCGATACTGGTAGCGTTCTGCACCACGTGATTGTTGGTGACAATATAACCGTCAGGACGGATGATAACGCCGCTGCCGCTTCCCTGCCTCTCCTGCTCACGTGTCTGGGGCTGTCCCTCGTCGCCGAAGAAGAAACGGAAGAACGGATCGATCATCTGATACTGCTGCTGATACTTGATGGTAACCTTGACGTAAACCACGGCCTCAACGGCGTGCTCGGCAGCATATGTAAAATCGGGATAATCCGACACTGACAAATTGACAGTACGAGGTGACTCGCCATCTTCTTTCGAATAAACAATGCCATTCTGCTGCGGAGTAGCAGCCTTGACAATACCAAAAGCAGTCAGTCCGCTAAGCAAGACCGACGCTACAACTGTAAAAAATCCTTTTGCCATATATAATCTAAACTATTTTCAATTTCAAGCGCCCCGGCTGTCAGCCTCAGCTGGCACCATACTGCCATAACCATTCATTTCCAAGTTTTTACGTTCTTTCGCTTCGGCTGGCACTGTGCTGACGGGGCCCTTTCCCCAAATTTTATGGGCCCCGTCAGCACAGTGCCAGCCGAAGCCTTCTATAAAAAGTCAAAA
>JAEEGJ010004382.1_pt1 | contig 48038 bp, 43 predicted proteins | sample 8958761 | NCBI WGS metagenome assembly JAEEGJ01 (sample SAMN16246546, study PRJNA631951) | gut metagenome | biome: gut microbiome; feature: rumen; material: RS-attached | host: Bos | place: Iran: Karaj | collected 2018-10
AGTTGTCGTCCTTCTTAAAGAGCACGCCGTCTTCCAAGCCCTTCATCACAATCGACTTGCCGAGCATATATGTCTGCGACTCGTAATAAACCTTGTCGAAACTGATTCCCAGTGCTTTATATGTAACATCGAAACCTGCGTAAACCCAGCCGTTCATTGTTTTCCAAAGGTCAACAACTTCCTTGTTGCCCGCTTCCCACTTGCGCAGCATCTCGCGCGCTTCGAGGATTATCGGGGCCTGGTTGGCGGCATCGTCGTCGCTCAAACCTTGCGCCTTGAGTTCGGCAATCTGCTTTTTGTATTCCTTGTCGAACCGCACGTAGTAGTCGCCTACCAGTTTGTCGCCTTTCACTCCGAGGCTTTCGGGGGTTGCGCCGTTGCCCCATTTCTGCCAGGCCAGCATCGATTTGCAGATGTGTATTCCGCGGTCGTTCACCAAGTTAGCCTTGATGACGTTGTGGCCGTTGGCTTCCAGAATCTGCGCCACCGAGTAGCCGTAGAGGTTGTTGCGGATGTGGCCCAGGTGCAGCGGCTTGTTGGTGTTCGGCGATGAATATTCGACCATGAAAGTCTTGCCGCTCGAGCCTTTCGGCTTCATCCCAAAGCGCTCGTCGGCGATGGCGTCGTTCAGGAATTCGGTCCAGAAAGTTGCCGAGAGTTGAATGTTTAAGAATCCCTTAACAACATTGAAATCAGCAACTTCGGCAAGATTGTCGCGCAAGAAGGCGCCAATGGCGGCAGCAGTGTCTTCGGGTTTCTGTTTCGATATTTTCAGAAACGGGAAAACAACCAGCGTGAAGTCGCCCACAAACTCTTTGCGGGTTGTTGAAAACGTTATCTGGTCAAGGTTTGCATCGGCCGAGTAGAGTGTTTTGATGGCCTTTGCGGTAGTGTCTTTCAGCAACTTTTGGATATCCATAATTCAATTTTTTGAGAGCGCAAATATAGTAAATGACCGCTGACAATCGTCAACCGACAGCCGTCAAATTCAGTTTTCTGCTGATTTGCGTTATTTTATTATAATAGTGAAAGATACTGGCTTGCAGCCGATGTTGGTAGTCAGCGTATAGATGCCCGCAGGGATCGGCCGCAAGTCGATTTGTCCGCCACTGACGGTGACCGTTTTTAGGCAGCGGCCGTTTATATCGCAAAGCGCAAACTGCTGACCTTCATGGCCTTGTATATGCAAAAGACCATCAGATGGGTTGGGGTAGAAGGCGATGTCTGGTACTTCGACAGTTTCGATAGCAGTGCTTGGTGGTTGTATTTTGTTGAGAATAAGGTGGATGGTGGTGTCGGATTTGCATGTGAACATGTCGGATATTTCATTTTTTCCGTCGGTTGAGGTATAATCCTCTTTGGCAACAATGTAATTCACCAACTTTCCTTCTGTAACTTCTTCAAATACAACCATTCCGCGATTGTCAGTCATTTGCAGTTTGTTGTTCAGCACAATGGTGACATCGCTAATCGGCGCAGTGTTGTCTGAAATGTAAAACTCTATTTTATAGGTGTTTACAACCAGTGTGGTGTCGTGATGAGTCGTGTCTTGTGGCGGAACAACAATTGTGGTGTCGTGTGGCACAGTTTGCATCGTGTCGTTTGGAATGGTATCTAACTGATGATGAGCGAAATGCGTAGTGTCGATGTTGGCAAGGTCGATGTTTATGAGTGCAACATTTTTGTTCACCGCAATTGTACCATTCAACACGATTTCGGGAGTAAGTGATATTTTGTATTGCGCTGATTCAGTTGGTTTTGCGTTAATTGTTGCAAGGCCGAGCGTGTCGGTTGTTGCCGATTGATTATCGAGTTCAACGGCAATGCCTTGCAGCGGAGAGTTCTGATTGTGCAGATAGAATTGAATCGGGTAGCGTAAACTGTTGAGATTCACACTTATTGCAGTGTCCGACTCAATGTGTTCGAGGCTGATGTTTTGACTGAAGAAATCAGCGTGCTCAATAGTAATATTGTGTGTCAGATTGTGGGCAATGGCTGTGAGTGAAACTGCACCAGTGCTGTCAGTCAGCAGGTTATGGTCGTTGATGGTGATTTTTGCGTTTTTGAGCGGCAGGCTGTCGCCATAAACCATAAGTTTAATGGTCGGAATGCGCTGGAGTTGGAAGGTTGTGTCGATGTTGGTTCTTCCAATTTTAAGTTCGCAATTGATGTTGTAATATCCAGAATAACTGATATTTAACGTGTGGTTGCAGCAGGCAGTGTTCTCGAATGTTGCAATGCCGTTGCTGGTCAAAATGGTTATGCTGTCGAGTGTAACCGCGACATTATCAGCGAAATCGCTTCCAACCAACGTGCGAACTGTTACTTTTGGATATTTGGTTAGTTGGATGTTGAACGAGGTGTCAGATTCAATTTCTAGCAATCCGCTTTGGCTGAAATAATTGGTGGCTTCCACAGTGAACGGAATTGAGCCGCCAAACATCGGATGGGTGCTTGCGGTGCCAATGCTGTCGGTGTAAATAACTGACTCATCTATATTTATGGCTGCATTGCAAATGTTTTCATGCGTTGCGGAGTCGGTCACATGGAAGTAAACAATGTGCATCAAGTCGGAGTCGAGAGTGATGTTTACGAGCGTTGTGTCGCTTGTGGATGTGACACGTTGATGTCTGGTACCAAAATTATCAACCTCAATTTTGAAATCTCTATTATATAATATGTCGTAGGTTGTCAGGCCGACAATGCCAGTTGAGTCGGTTGTGAATGACTCTGAATCGATTGTTATTTGCTTGTTAATTAGAGGTTTGTCGCTGGCATCGGCGAATCGGAACAGAATCAGTTTCGGCTTTTGGTAGCGGAAAACAGTGTTTGGCCTGTACGCGGTGACCTTGTACAAATATATTTCTTCTTCCTCATCTTCCGAATCGTAAGCAACTGTCTTTGATGCGGTTGTGTGGCAATATAATTTTGTGCGATTCTCTTTGCTGACAATTGATTCGTTCTTGCCCCAAGTCATATCAACAACAAGATTGCTTGTTCCGTCGTAGATAAACGATGAGTCGAACACGAATGTCTGAAGTCCCTTTCTATCAACTGTTTGCGTTTCTCGGCTGTATACGATTTGGGCATCGCTCATATCAACATAATCCGAAATGTTGTCGAAATTAGCCAAGTCCACAGGCTTAATTTTGATTTTGAAATCTTTGTAGCCGTCGAATTTTGTGGGGTCGATGGTGTAAGCGATACTCAACGCCAATTCATTGATTTTGACGGGCGAATTGCCAATGTCGTCGGCAGTGTAAAGGATTTGTGTCTTGCCGTATTTGTAGTAATTATTGAAAGGATACCACTCTGTGTGCGAGGTCGATGTGCCGATGATGTTCTCGGCCAACTGTCCGACATTAAGTGTATATTCTGCAGAATCAGTTAGTTGTATGTCTGGCTCGATTGCGGTAATGCGGATTTTTGCCGATGTCATCATTGGTGTGAAGGCACTTGCCGTAAGTTTGAAGTTGCAGATAATTGTGCTGTCTGCTTGCAAGTTGCTGATTTCCTGCTCGCAACCAATTGCGCTGATATACTCACAGTCAACAATTTGTAATGAAACGATGGCCGACTCGAGTTTGGCATGACCGATGTTAGACAAACTGATGCTGACATCAACCGTGTCGCCAGGATTGAAAGATTGGCTTTGATTATTGATTGTCAGTTCTTTGCCAAACGCCAATTTTGGCGCATTAACTTTGAAACTGAATGTATTTTTGGTTGTTCGACCATCTTCGGTAATGGCAATTTCAAGTGGAATGCTCGTTTGGTCGGCAATGCCGTTTTGAAGTTCAATTGAGCAAATGTTTTTGAGAGTGTCGCTCTCGTTGCTTCCTAAAGTTTTTAGATTCAAGTCGTTAAGCGATATGCTTTTGATGAACGGACTCTTGCTGCTGATGTTGATTTGTGGCATTTTCGATGACTGCTGGCCAACGTTGCATACTACAATATCAAGTGATAATTTACTGCCATTCAATATGTTATTGTCGCTTATGGTGGCCGATGCGGTTGTCAGGTACGATTTGTCGGGCATGATGACCGTCACTTTCCCGAAATAGGGTTTGTATTGGGCTTTGGTAACCACAATGTCGAGGTCACCAAGTTCTGCAATATCAGGAAGTTGCAGCGTAACGTTGCTCTCGCCTTTTGCCACTAGGGCCGCGCTTAAAAGTGTGCCGTTTCGCGACAGCGCAACGTATGAGCCGCTCTTGGCGTTCACTGTGAACTGATTGTAGTGCATCGGCAGAAAGTTCTCGTGGCTGACGGCATTCTCTTTCCCTTCTCCAAAATAAACCAGCAGCGATGGGTCGCCAAGGAAATTGTAGCCCTCCCAGTAGTAGCGGGTTGAGACCTTGCTGGGGTAGTTGTTATCGTGTGCTTCGGTAACTGCAAGATTGCCAGCAAAAAGCAATGCATCGCCGCACAAAAAATCAGAGATAAACGGGGCATCGAACGCGCCCATCGAGGTTTGACTTGTGTCGGGGCAGATGCCGCTTTTGTAATTGTGCGCGCCCACGGCCCAGTAGAAATCCTCCTGCCAGTAGGTTTTGGGCGATGAGCCGATGTAGGCCACCGCGCCGCCGTTCTCTTTTCTAATCCACGTCTCGCCCAGGCATTCTTCGGTGGTTATACACCCTGACAGACAGCAGTTTGCGATAACAAAAGGCGTTTTGCCCGAATTGCCGAACCCGCGCACTTTGCTTTGCGAAAGTTCGGGATCAACCCATGATGTTGTTGAACCGTGGGCAGTGTAGGTCATCAACCCAACCGAGACCGTTGAATCATCGTAACAGCCTGTGTATTTGGTTGTAAACTTGTTGACTTGCTGAAATCCGTTGGCAGCGTTTATGCGGTTTTGGGTGATGTAAGTCAATGTCGGGATGCCCACTGCCGAACGATAACTGCCATCGTAACCTGCAATCAGTGAGGCTTTTGAAAGATACGTCGGATCTTCGAACTGATACTTTTCGTAGGCGATTGTTTTGTCGGCGATGGCCTTCATTTGCGCGGCTGAGCGTGCCGAAAACCGACCATAGTAGATGTCTGGGATAATGTCGTCATCGCCATCCATGCAGGCATAGTAAAGGTCTGTGCCATAGCCTGTTGCTTCGCCTTTTTCCGAGGTTGGAACTTTGTCGGTGTCGGCAGCCAGCAGCAGGAACGATGGTGCGGGACTGTCGGCTGTTGATGCGTTGTATTGCGCTGTTATCCAATCTTTTATTGCGGCGGAACTCTTGCCGATAATGTCGGTTGTGCCAACAATCACCTCAAAGCCTTTCTGCCGTTTCCATTTGATAAAATCCGCCAAAGCGTCAACAAAAGCAGTGTCGGTGATAATCAGGTATTTAACTGGATATTTTGTCAAGTCGGTAACCGCGTTTTTGCTTGCTTTCATTTGTGCTGCCGCGCTGGTATTTGTTTGATTGTAAGTACTTTCGTTGGCTTTTGCGCCGCTTCCGTTAAAACTGATTTCAATACCGATGTTGTTCATCACCATTATGGCATTTTGTTTCGGATTGTATTTCACAGGGTTAACGGCAATCTGATAAAGGTCGGAGCCGTGCATTGTGCCAATTTTGGTGAGTGTTACCAGTTTTTGGTCAGTGAAGCGGTTGCGGCGGTAGATTCTTTTTTTGTGCTTAAAATCAGCCGTTTCGTCGCTTTTGCTGACAGACGGCTGGTGCGGAACAATTTTGTTGCTGATGCCTAAATCTGCTAATGGAAAAAATGCTGTGTCAGAGCAGTTTACAACGATGCTTGGAACCGCGCCATGTGGCAGTTGCAGCAGTTTTCGTGCGGCTGGCAGTTTCGGTTCGCCCTCGGCGCCAGTTTCGTAGGTGCCATCGATAGTCAGTTCGCAGAATTCACCTTTGGGGCTTTCAATGTCGTTTAGGCTGATGGCTCCGAAATTGGCCGACAGCCTGATTTGCGTATCATCTTGATATTCAATGATAAGCCCATTGCTGTTGCCAGGCTCGCTTTCGTCGAGTCTGACCTGCTTGTTTTCGGCCGGAAGGCTTTGGCAACAGATGCATAGAGTTAATATCGATAATAATTTGCGAATCATAGGGGCAAATGTAGTCAAAAGCACAAACACTACTGAATTTTAGTGATTAAAGTTCATTGGGAGTAGATGAAAAAATGCACCATTGATAATAACGAATGGCTATGATTGCTTTGAGAGGAATGCGATTTTTCTGCTTTACTGAAAACAAACATTCGTTACATTTGTGATTCGAATTTTAAAACGTATTGCCTATGGAGCATTAGCGTATTTGATACGCACATTTTAAAGACATATTGGAAGAAGCGATTGCTTACCATCTTGATACTTTGAAAACTCGACACTTTCAAAAAATCACTCAAGGGTTACGTAACTATCGCTCACGCCGTGGCGTGGGCATTTTTACAGTTGTTATTTTGAGTGATTTGGTAGTCGAGTACCACAAAGTATCGAAGAACAGCATTAGTGCCCCGCTTTTTTTATGTGCGTATTCGACAAAACCAAGGCACCCCAATACAACGATTAAACAATATTTAAAAATAGGAAAAATGAAAAAGTTATTTTATTCAGTAGCCCTGTTGGCTGCAACAATGATTGGATTCACTTCGTGTGAAGAAGAAGAAAAAGTCGATTTTCGTGATCAAGCCATTGGTAATTATGATGTTACAGTAAAACAGTTTTATTCTATTGGAGAAACATTGTATACGATGGAAGCAGTTATCAATGCAACTGGAGTTGAATGTCAGGATCTTTCTGTAACCACAACAGCGACTCTTACAAAAGATGGTGACAATTTGATATTTACAGAAAACGGCAGTGACCCTGATGTTTGGAAGTTTGTAAAAATTGCTGAAGCCGCCAATGGGTTTACGTTTGATATTGAAGATTATACGACGGAAATAGATGAGAATGGCAATACTGCAAAATTCTCGAATTATAATGGTTATATATTAGGCTCGACAAAATATAATGGCGCGTTCATTGGAGGAAAACTAGAATTTTATCTTAAGGATAATGGAGATTTTGAGAAGGCAATATGGGCGCCACTTTTGAATGATGAACAAGCGTTGGCCGCATTTCAAGAGAAAATTAAGGGAAGTGAATTGGAGAAAATACTAACTGACGGAGATGTTATTTTGAAGTTTTCTTGCACAAAAAAATAAAGGTTAGTCACCAAACTATAACATGAATTTTTTTCATCGACCGCACTTCAGAAATGGAGTGCGGTCATATAAAAATAATGATTATGAGAAAATTGGCACTTATTGTATTATGCACGTTCGTAGCAATCGTGGCTAATGCGCAGAAAATATCTTACAATGGTTCGTTAACTTGTCTGAAAAGTGAAAATGCTGTAAATTACAAGTTTACATACGAAAACATGAAGGTTGGCGATATGTCAGAAACTGATTATATCAGCAAGAAGAAAGACGAGGCCGAAGAAAAACATGCAGGTCGTGGTGATGTATGGCTCGCTCAATGGGAAAGCGACAAGAAGAATGTTTTTCCGCAAAAATTCAAAGAGTTATTTGAAAAATACGGGAAAATAGCCGCATCTGATGAGCCGCAAAAATACACGCTGATTGTCAACACAGACTTTCTGGAACCAGGATTCAATGCTGTTGCCGTACGTCGTGATGCAAAAATAGACCTCACTGTAAAAATTGTGGAAACTGCTAATCCTGAAAATGTTGTGGCTACTGCTACAATTTTGAAAGCACCAGGTTCAACATTTTTGGGAACCGACATTTCTGTTGCCGACCGTGTAGGTGAAGCCTATGCAAAGGCCGCTAAGGATTTCGGTGCAACTGTGGCAAAATACTGCAAGAAATAATCGGATTATTCTGTAGCAAAGCGCCCAATCAGTCTAACTGGTTGGGTGTTTTTTTGTAAATATCTGTGATAATCAGTTCAATCTGTGTCATCTGTGTTCAAATCAACCCTTGCAAAACCTTTCCACCCACCATTGGTGCAGGCAGATGAGTACCCAGACACGATTGTACATATAATCAATCTTTTGCACATAGAAACGCTTTAGCAGCCGTTCCACTTCTGCGTAGTTGACCATTTGCGCCTGCTCGACTACGTTGCGGGCTAAATATTTGTCGGCCAGATATTTCATGTCGGTGCGAAGCCAGTTGCAGAGCGGCACGCTGAAACCCCATTTGGGACGGTCGAAGATTTCGGGCGGCAGATATTTGTAGAGCACCTGCTTGAGCAGATATTTGCTCGTATCACCATTAATTTTCAGCGACTTATGCAGATTGACGGCAAATTCCACAATGCGGTAGTCGAGCAGCGGAACACGTGATTCGAGCGAGTGCCGCATAGATGCACGGTCAACCTTAACAAGCAGGTCGTCAGGCAGATAGTAGAGCATATCGAACACCGACTGCTGCTCGGCGGCCGTCATACGGCTGCCCGTTGGTGCTTCAAAATGCGGCATCGACAGGGTGGATGCTTGCGTAAAGCGCTCTGTTTCAGCGGCAGTGAACAGATATTGCTCTTGCGAGAAAATGTGCGTCTGAAGGTTGTCGCCACTGCGCCAGTCGAACATTTTGCCAATGCGCTGCCAGCGGCTTGCGGCAAAGCGCGAAGCCTGATAAATTGGTCGCCGTGCGGCTTGCAGCAACGGATTGGCAAGGCGGTCGGCCCAGCGGTACATTCCGTAGCCCAAGAACAACTCGTCGCCGCCATCACCCGTGAGCACCATCTTCACGTGCTGCGCCGCCACCTGCGACACCAGCATTGTTGGCAGTGCCGACGAATCGGCGTAAGGCTCGTCGTACGAATAGAACATATCGGCCACGCGTTCCATCGCGTCCTGTTCGGTCATCATCACCAGATGATGGTTTGTATCTAATTGTCGCGCAACCTGTTCCGAATATTGCGACTCGTCGTGTTGACTGTCTTTGAAGCCGATTGAGAAGGTGTTGGTGCGCGTTCCGCAAAGGCGGCGAGCAACGGCCGTCACCAGCGAACTGTCGATGCCGCCGCTCAGCAGAGTCCCGTAAGGCACGTCGGCAATCAGGCGGTATCTGACCGAACTCTCAATCAAATTTTGAAGCGTCGGCAGTGCGGAATCAGCATCTTTAATTGGCTGATTTGTAATTGAATCCGTCAGGTTCCAATATCGCGAAAGCGTGAGCCGCTGCCCGTCGAAAACGGCGTAGTGCCCCTGATGGAATTTGAAGACGTTCTCGTAGATGGTGTCGGGTGCGGGAATGTAGCCCAATTGCAGGAACTTATTGACAGCCAGTTGGTTTATCCGCCTTGAACGCTTGAAATCGTCGAGTTGCTCAATGGCTTTCAGTTCCGACGCAAAGGCGAACGTGCTGTCGCTCAGGTAGTAGAATAGCGGTTTGACGCCCATTCGGTCGCGGAAAAGCCAGATGCGCTGCGTGGCCACTTCGCAGATGGCGATGGCGAACATTCCGTTCAGCCGCTCGACAAATTGCGGCCCGAGCAGTTCGAACGCTTCCACAACTACTTCAGTATCAGATGTTGTGCGCGTTGCAATGCCAAGTTCGGTCGCCACTTCGCGGTAGTTGTATATCTCGCCGTTGAACACCACCACGTGCCGCCCCGAGTGCGACATCATCGGTTGGTTGGCCTTCTCGCTCAAGTCGATGATGCTCAACCGACGGTGTCCCAGCGCTACTTTCGAGCCTGTGTAAATGCCGTCGGCATCGGGCCCGCGATGGCGCAAAACATTGGTCATCAGTTCAATCTGCCGCTTGTCGGGTTCGCCCTTGATGGCGTAGTATCCTGCTATTCCGCACATTGCTCTCGGTTTTTCTCGATTGTCAAAAATAGTCAAATTAGGGAAAGGCTATTTAGTATGCGCGTAAATCATATGGCGGATTTATAAATCTTTGATTATATTTGTGCCGAATTCAAATCTAAATAGGTAGGCTCAGAGAAATTGATTCCCTGAATATCTATTAAGGTTTGAATTTTTTGTTATTACGTAATGCAAATTGTTGGACAATAAAAACAAGACATAACTATGAGTGATTCTGATAATTTCCAAAAAGGAGCTGATTTCCAGCGTTCTGTTCAAGAGTATTTTATACGAGAATATGGCGCAGGATTTGAGTTAGAAAAAAAGATAGGAATTGGAACACCCAAAAAAGACCATAAGTTTGATATTGTACTTGAAAATAAGATTGCAATAGAGTGTAAGCGGTATACTTGGACAAAAACAGGAAACGTTCCAAGTGCAAAAATTGGCTTTATAAATGAGGCTGCGTTCTATCTTTCCTTTTTGCCAGATACATATGAAAAGTATATAGTTATACTTTGTTCATATCACGTTAATAGGGATGAAAGCCTTGCAGAATACTATTATAGGACTAATCAACATCTTCTTGGTAAAACAAAAGTTGCAGAATATGATCCAGAAAATAGAACCTTCAAGATAGTTGGGCAAAATTGATGATGTATATTATGTAAGGCTGTTCATTTGTCTTTCAATTAACCGATTGACCGATTCACCAAATAACCCTATTTTTGCGCCATTATGGACGAAATCAGAATCGATAAATGGCTTTGGGATGTGCGTCTTTACAAGACACGCAGCCAGGCTGCCGATGCTTGCCACAAGGGTAGGGTGACCATCAGCGATATGCCGGTGAAGGCATCGCGCCCTATAAAAGTTGGCGAGATTGTTGAGGTGAAGAAAAATCCGGTTGTTTACAGATACAAGATTCTTGGCATTCCAAAATCGCGTGTGTCGGCAAAACTTGTGCCCGAATATCTCGAAGACCTGACACCTGAGCAGGAAATCCTGAAAATCGACCTTATGCGCGCCGACATTAACGGCCGCCGCGACCCGGGAACAGGCCGCCCCACCAAGCGCGACCGCCGAATGCTCGACATTTGGATGAATGGGGATGAATGATACAAACTAAAAACGCAAAAAGTAGCCGTTTTCAGTTTACTAATTCATTGTGACCGTTTAATCAGAACTTTCCTTCCCAAACAAAGCAGTTCTCGAATTTCAGTGTGCTGATGTCGGGTTTGCCGGCAAACAATCCGTAGATGGCCGATCCGCTGCCTGACATCGAGGCAAACGCAGCCCCTGCGTTATAGAGTGCCGCTTTAATGTCGGCCAGAATGGGGAACATCTCAAAAATAGGTGCTTCGAAATCGTTAACCATCTTGCCGCGCCACTCTTCGGGTTTCTTGTCAAGCAGGTCGGTGATGGGCGTTTCGGGACGGTGCGGAGTAAGTAGTTTGTAGGCTTGCGCGGTGTTCACGTGCACATCGGGCTTCACAATCACAATCGAGTAGCCTTTCAGATTGATGTCCACGGGTTTAAGAATCTCGCCGCGGCCGGTTGCAAAAGCGGGTTTGTTCTGCACAAAAAGAGCGCAGTCGCTGCCGAGCATTGCCGCGTAACGCTGCATTGTTTCATCGCTCAAATTTAGGTCGAACATCTTGTTGAGTGCCGTGATGGTGAATGCGCCATCGGCAGAACCGCCACCCAGACCGGCGCCCAGCGGAATCTTCTTTTTGAGCACGACACGCACTGGCGGCAGGCTATAGTCTGCGTTAACCAGATGGTAGGCGCGGCTCACAAGGTTGGTATCGAGCGAACCATCGACAGCAAGGCCGTCAATCACCAACTCGAACTTTTTTGCACCGTGTCGCTTGTTCTCTGTTAATTTCAATTCGTCGGTCAAACCGAACGGAACCATCAGACTTTCAAGATTATGGAAGCCATCGGCACGCTTTTCAACAATGTTCAAACCGATGTTAATTTTTGCATTCGGACGGACTATCATATTCAATGTCAGTTTTATTCGTTTTTGTTTATAAATATAGCCAATAATTTTAGTGAGCAAACGGTTGCCCGCCTAATTTTGCGTCATCGAAAAAATAATTTTTATGGCAAAGAAATTCACACCGGCTAAAGTTGAGCCAACAGAAAGTTTGTTCGCAGGGACAGGTAAGGTACCACCGCAGGCTGTCGATTTTGAGGAATCGGTTTTGGGAGCCCTGATGCTCGAAAGCGATGCATTTCTGCAAATATCTGAAATACTGAAACCTGAGCATTTCTATAAGGAAGAGCACGGCAAGATTTTCGATGCCATCCAAAAATTGTCGACAAAGCATCCAATCGACATCAACACGGTTTCGCAACAACTAAGAATCGACAAGGAACTGGATGCCGTGGGAGGTCCGTCATACCTTGTTTATCTCACCAACCGAATCGCATCGACAGCACATATCGAATATCACGCAAGAATTATTGCGCAGAAATATACTCAGCGTGAACTTATCCGCATAGGAGCCGAAATGCAAAAACGTGGTTTTGAGGATGTTGAGGATGTTCAGGAGATGCTCGATAAGGCAGAACAGAGCCTTTTCGATTTGACTACCGGCAATGTGAAAAAACAGGTGCAAAGTATGCGTCAGGTGCTTCGCGATGCCTATGAGCAATTGCAGGAAGCGTCGAAACGCGAAGACGGAATGGTTGGTGTGCCGAGTGGTTTTTCCGCCCTCGATAAACTGACTTTAGGCTGGCAGAAATCCGACCTTATAATTATTGCGGCCCGTCCGGCTATGGGAAAAACGGCTTTTGTGCTCTCGATGGCTAAAAACATGGCGGTCGACAGGAAAATACCTGTTGCGGTCTTCACATTGGAGATGTCGTCGGTGCAACTCATTGACCGTGTAATAAGTAGCACGGTCGAGATTCCGAGTTCGGTGTTGAAAACCGGACGGCTTACGAAGGAGCAATGGGCTAATCTTGATGACAAATTGCAAGTTCTTGAAAGTGCACCAATGTTTATCGATGAAACACCGGCGCTGTCAATTACCGAGTTCCGTTCGAAAATCAAGCGTTTGAAAAAACTTCACGATATTCAGATAGCCATTATCGACTATCTTCAACTTATGTCGGCTGGCACCAACATGCAGAGCCGTGAGCAGGAGGTGAGCACCATTTCGCGAAATCTTAAGGCGATAGCAAAAGAGGTTGGCATTCCAATCATCGCGCTCAGCCAGTTGAGCCGAAACGTTGAGCAGCGCGGTGGCGATAAGCGCCCGCAGTTGTCCGACTTGCGTGAGTCGGGAGCCATTGAGCAAGATGCTGATATGGTAATCTTCATACATCGCCCTGAATATTACGGATTTAAGCAAGACGAAGCAGGAAACTCACTCATCGGTTTGGCCGAAATTATTGTGGCCAAGCACCGTAACGGTGCAGTTGACGATGTGCGTCTGCAGTTCAAGAGCGAGTTCACTCAGTTCTGCGACCCCGAATCATTGGGCTCTGTAACTACTTTCCAATCGCGAATGAATGCTCCTGCAAATTCTGATGCAGGTATGGCTGATGCGGGGAGTGGTTTCTCGCCAAACACAAGTTTTGATTCTGCGCCCGGTGCGCTTCAAGATTCGTCGATGATGCCAACCGATAATGTTCCATTTTAAACCAACAGAGTGTTGCGGGCAGTTAAGATATTGATATTAGGCGTGATGGTGCTGCTAAGTCATTCGGCGGCAGCACTCAGTTTGCTCGTTCCGATGGACGAGACGCAAAGCAACCATCTGAAAGCCTATGGAATAACCTATTGGGTGCTCGAGAATGAAATCAGTGCCCAATGGCTGCTCAACTATCGGGGAGGAAGTTTCTTGATTCCGTACAGCAAAGCCATTGAAACAGAGTGCGTTATCCGCAATGTTAGTTTTGAGGTTTTGGCAGATGCCAAAGTGGTAGGAATTCTGGACGAAATCGGCCGTGAAGATGTAAACATGGATGCTCTGAAACTTGAGAAGGCGCCGAAAATAGCAGTCTATTCGCCCAAGGACAAACTGCCATGGGACGATGCCGTGACCATGGCGCTTACCTACGCCGAAATACCTTACACTGTCATCTACGACGAAGAAATTGTCAATGGTGAACTCTCGAAATACGACTGGCTTCACCTTCATCATGAGGATTTTACGGGGCAGTACGGCAAATTTTATGCTGCCTATAAAAATACGGGATGGTATACAAGCCAAGTGCATAACGCTGAAGAGGAGGCTCGTAAATTAGGATTCAACAAAGTTTCCAAACTAAAGTTATATGTGGCGCAAACCATCAAACAGTATGTCGCTAATGGCGGTTTTTTGTTTGCAATGTGCTCTGCAACCGATTCTTACGATATCGCGCTCGCAGCGGCCAATACAGACATCTGCGACACGATGTACGATGGTGACGCTATGGCTCCCGATGCCCAGTCGAAACTCAACTTCGACAACACTTTTGCGTTCTACAACTTCACACTCGAGCGCAATCCTCTTGTTTATGAGTATTCCGATATTGATGTGACATCAACCCGCCATGTGGCCCGCGACGATGATTATTTCACCTTGTTTGAGTTCTCGGCCAAGTGGGACCCTGTGCCAACAATGCTCTGCCAAAATCACGAAAGCACAGTTCGCGGTTTCATGGGGCAGACCACGGCCTACAAATCATCACTGCTGAAGCCGAACGTGTTGGTGATGGGCGAGAACAAGTCGGCAGGTGAGGCCCGTTACATTCATGGTGAATTCGGACAAGGCACCTGGACGTTTTACGGAGGACACGATCCGGAAGATTATCAGCATTTTGTGGGTGATAAGCCGACAAAACTCGAGATGTACCCAAATTCGCCCGGCTATCGGCTTATATTAAATAATGTGTTGTTCCCTGCAGCCAAGAAGAAAAAAATGAAAACGTGAGATAATGCTGTTTCTAGCATTGTTTAGTCTCATCAGCCCCTTTTCCAGCCCTTTTTTTAGCATTTTGTTTTTGTTCCAGGTATTCTCTACTCGCTTTTTCGGCGTCAGTAGCCATCGTCTTTTTGCCTTTTTCCAATAAAATTATCAACAAAAATTCTTAATAACTCTGTTAGCTTTTGGAAGTTTTTAGTTAATCGTTCGTTATTAACATGTTGATTATTAGTTGTTTTGACTATTATTATTTTCTTGCTTTTATGTAACCATTTGGAAATTAGAAAAATATTTTTGCGAATAGTTGCATTTTTAAAACAAGAACCCTATATTCGTAGCGTTTTTCAAACAACACATTTTATTCTTTGAATCATGCCATACAGAAGGTTACCTAACACGGATAGTGCGCGTTTGCGTGCGATGCAAAAAGCGCTTTCAAAATCAGAAAATGTTTTGCCGATGGATTTGCCGTACAGCGCGGCCACACTTCAGGAGTTGCGCTATTTCCTGCCCGAATTCAATCAGGCAATCATGATGCAGCGTGATGTTTTTGAACGTCAGACGTCGAAAAACAAGCAGCATCAGGAGAGTTTCCGCAAAGCACGGCTCTACATATCGCATTTTATTCAGGTTCTGAACTTTGCAATCGCTCGCGGCGAGATGAAACCCGACACTCGTAAGTATTTCGACCTGCCGTCGGACGAGACCAAACTGCCGCAACTCAACACCGAACACGATGTGATAGAATGGGGAAAGAAACTGATTGATGGCGAACAACTTCGTATATCGGAAGGATTGTCTCCGGTTACCAATCCAACAATCGCTAGAGTTAAGGTTCACTACGAGGATTTTGTGCGCTTGAACATATCGCAGAAAGGCTTGCAGGATTCGAACGCAAAGGCGCTTGCTAAAATTTCTGAACTTCGCGGCAAGGCCGACAGCATAATCCTTAACCTTTGGAACGAAATTGAGGATCATTTCAGCAACAATACACCCGCTGTCAAGCGCGAGAAGGCTGCCGAGTACGGTGTGTCGTACGTCTACCGCAAACATGAAAAAGAAGAAATTGAGGCGGAAAAGAATTATCCAAAACTTTTCTGATAGACGAGAATATTAATCAACATGCCACGTATGCGCTATAGTTTGCATGCGTGGCATTGCTTTTTCGCATATTTTTGCGAATTGATATTTTGAAAGTTATGAGCGAGCGAAAAATCACAATCAGCATAGGCCGTCAGTTTGGTTGCGGCGGCAGAGTTATCGGTCAGCGGCTGGCCGAAGAATTGGGCTACGACTATTTCGACAAGGAACTGCTTGCTTTGGCGGCGAAGGAGATAGGCTTTGAGCCCGAGGTTTTTGAGGCTGTCGATGAGCAGCCGCAGAAAGGCATTTTTCAGTCGTTTGGCGAGTTTGTTTCCATGCTCAGCCCGACCGACAACTATATGTCCGACGACCATCTGTTCAAGGTGCAGAGCGATGTCATCCGTCGCCTTGCCATTGAGCGCAACTGCGTGATTGTGGGCCGCTGTTCCGATTATATTCTGCGCGATTTTCCAAACTGCATCAGTGTTTTTCTGCATGCCGATTTACCCGACCGTATCAAGCGCGTCTGCGCCCGCATGCCAATTGAGCAGGACAAAGCCCGTGCTATGATTGAACGGAACGACAAGCGTCGTGCCACCTATTATAATTACTACTCGAACAAAACTTGGGGATTGGCTTCCACCTACGATTTGTCGCTCAACGTGTCGCGACTTGGTGTTGAGGAGACAGTCGCAGCCATCATCGATTACGTTAATCGGATGAAAGAAAGATTGTAGGAAGAAGAGTAGGGGAACGCTGAATAGGTTTTTGGGAATTACCTTTCCATGCGTTCGGTATCGGTCATTTCCACCACTTTAGCATTGAATCCGCCTATGCGCCATACGAGTGAGGCGTTGAAGCAGTTGTAGAGTTTCCTGTCCAGTTTGTTGTACTGTCCGTTGAAATCCACAGTGGCAGGGTACGGTCCCCAGCGTTCAAAAATATCAGTCCAGTTGGCGGTGAACGTCAGATTGTCCGTAATGCCCCATTTCATGCCCACTTCAAGGTTGTAGCCATAGTTCATGTCGTAGATTCCTTGAATCGATTTCGACATGTATTCGGCGTTGAGCGTGAACAGCAAATTGTCAGATGCCGAGAATGTGTTTTCGATACTCAACGAGACGAAGAAATTGTCTCTGTCGAACGCTAATCCGTGAAAATCAGACATTTTGTCTCTCGTGTAAATGAGATATCCGCCAAGGGTTGGCTCCCAAAAACCGATGCTGAACGGCAGTTCGCCACCAACTCCGCCATTTATTATATAGTCGAAATTGACTGATTGATAGTAGTTTCGAAGTTCCTGGGCATTCTGATATGGCAGTTCGCGGTAAGCGTCTTTCTCATACATGCAGTATAACTCCAAAGTGTATTGTTTATTAATCAGATAAGCAAGATTGAAATCATAATTTGTCGATGGTTTCAGTTTCGGGTTGCCGATTCCAAATTTGTATGGATTCATTTGTGAGATGTGAGGACTCAACTCCCAGTACGACGGATAGTTTTTGTAAGTGGCCAGCGAAAGTTGCAGAATATCGCGCTTCATCGGCCACATGAGCGACAGGCTTGGACACAACCGCCACTCGTCCCAAAGAGTTGATTTTGTACCGTTTTCATCGTAGTCCGATTTGAAATATTCAAGTTCGAGGGTGAAATCCAACTGAACGCTGTCGAACAATGTGTTCGCAGTCTCAACAAAAGCCGAAAAACGTCGCTCGGTCTGCGTGTTGTCGCTATTGCTGTTGTTATCAAGTTTATACACACCATTTTGCGGATAGTAGTATCTCAATTCGGTGGCGGAGTTCGTCATTGTGCCCTGCACGCCTGTGCTCAACTGCCAAGCGTCGCTGATGGCCCAGTCGTAACATGCAAGCAGTTTTATCTGCCCTATATTTCTGTCAGAATTGTGATGATAATCTGTTGTAATACTGTCTTTTATCTTGTCGCTGTATTCAGTCTCCATCTTTTCGCGATACGACACGTAGTCGGCGGTAATGTTCGCCCCGCCAAAAATGCCTTTCAGATTCACATTGTGCAAATTGTAGTGGTCATCTTCGTTGTTGGTGCTGTTCACCAGACTAGTTTCTCCATTGTTATACAAGAAATTAGCATCAGAACCTGTCTCGTCCGATGATTTGTAACCTTTGCCATAATACATCAGCGAGAGCATGTTGCCATTGCTGAAATTGCAGTCCATCGATGTCCGCAGCACGCCCGAACCATAGCCTGTAGCCGAGTTTGACTCCTGGTCGATTATGGTTTTCGTGTCTTTGTAATTATTTATCGAATAATCAAATAGGTCAGTTCTCCGAGTGCCGTACGTCGCATTTCCCAAAACATCCAAATCAATCATGTCGCCATGGAATGCGATGTTTGCCCGCGAATTGCCCGAAGCGTAGAATTTCTGCTGATATTCAGTCGCAAGTTCGGCCTCAACAGGGGCTCTGTTCTCGCTTTTGTCTGTCACAATGTTGATTAGCGCACCTTTGACTCCGTATTTCGCAGGAGCGCGATACATCACCTCAATGTCGCCTATTCGGCTGGCGGGCATGGCTTTCAGCATCTCTGCAATATCGCTGTTACTCAACATTGTAGCCTTGCCGTCGACAATCACGGTCAGTTGAGCGGCGCCTGTCAGGCCAATCTCGTCGTTTCGGGTACTAACGCCAGGAACATATTTCAGCAAATCAAAAGCCGATGTCACACTTTTTTGCTCGGCAATGCGCTGCGCGTTGAAAACCAGCGCGTTGTCTCTCACTGTGACCGTTTGCGCGCCCGCTCTCACCGTGACGGCGTCCAATTGAGTATTTTTATCGGTTAAAACAATGTTTTTCAGCGCAGAATAGTCGTTGTTGGCAAACGCAACAGTGTGGTCGGCATAGGAGAGGTGCTGAACCGAGACAAAACCACTTGCAAAATCAATCTGCAGGCTGAATCGGCCAAGCGAGTCGGTGGTGGTGGCTTGCACAAAAGCCGTGTCACGATTCCGTAGAATCACAACGGCGTTCGATACCACATCGTTCTGATTGTCAGTAATTTTGCCATTAACATTCTGCGCGTTTCCTGACAATACAGACATTATCAACGCACATGCGATGATTGCTCCCCGAATTTGATTTAGCCTGTAAATCATTTATGCTTAACGTTTTCCCTTTAAGCCTGTTGCTTCCTCACATCAACCATCATGACTGTCTGCAGCCTTAATGAATGGTTTATTAAATTACAAAATTATTAAATGTTAGCGGATTAACAAGTGCTTTGGTGCTGAAAAAATGGCAAAAATCGAATTCTTTTTGTTGTTGATTATCTGTTTAATTGTTTGATATTATGGTGATTATCAGCGAATGTCTCAACTTCTAAACCTCTCAACTCCTTTAGATTTAAAATAATTCTACCTTTGCGGCTCAATCGGCAGTTTGATGAAGGAATACCTTAACAACGTCATTTTCAAAACGATATCGCAGATTTTGGGCGAGCGCGACCAACAGGCTTTCGTCATTGGAGGCTTTGTGCGCGACAAGTTGCTCGGCCGTCCGTCGAAGGATATTGATGTGGTGACGCTTGGCAGCGGCATTGAGTTGGCGCAGGAGGTGGCTTCTCGGCTGCTGAAGAATCCGAAGGTATCGACTTACAAAAATTTCGGCACGGCAATGTTCCGCTATCGTGGTGTGGATGTGGAGTTTGTGGGCGCACGCAAGGAGTCGTATAACCGCAATTCGCGCAAGCCAGTGGTTGAAAACGGCACGCTTGAGGACGACCAGCGCCGTCGTGATTTCACCATCAACGCCCTTGCCATCGACCTTCATCCCGACCGTTTCGGACAACTGGTGGACCCGTTCGGCGGCATCGAAGACTTGAAAAATCAGATAATCCGTACGCCGCTCGACCCCGACACTACCTATTCCGATGACCCGCTGCGTATGCTGCGCGCCATCCGTTTTGCCAGCCAACTCGGCTTCCGCATCACCGATGAGTCGCTCGACTCGATTGTCCGCAACCGCGAGCGCATTCGCATCATTTCAATGGAGCGCGTGTCGGAGGAGTTCAACAAGATTATGCTCTCGCCGCGGCCGTCTGCAGGCATCAAACTGCTGCAAAAGGTTGGCCTTTTGGCGATTGTGTTCCCGCAACTTGAGGCTCTGAAAGGCATTGAGGTTGTTGACGGATGTCGCCATAAGGACAATTTTTACCATACGATGGAGGTGCTCGACAACATCTGCGAGCATACCGACGACCTTTGGCTGCGCTGGGCTGCGCTGCTGCACGACATCGGCAAACCCGTCACCAAACGCTACGTGAAGGGCACGGGCTGGACTTTCCATGGCCATGAGTTTGTTGGTGGCAAGATGGTTCCAGGAATCTTCAAGAACCTGAAACTGCCGATGAACGAGAAGATGAAGTACGTTCAGAAACTTGTGATGCTGCACATGCGCCCGATTGTGCTGGTTGAGGAGATTGTCACCGACAGCGCCGTGCGCCGTCTGCTCTTCGAGGCTGGCGACGATATCGACGACCTGATGTTGCTCTGTGATGCCGACATCACATCGAAAAATCCCGATAAGGTGTCGCGCTATCTTGATAATTATCAACTTGTAAGACGCAAGTTGGTTGAGGTGGAGGAGAAGGACCGTGTGCGTAACTGGCAGCCGCCAATCTCGGGCGAGACCATCATCGAGACGTTTGCTCTGCCGCCGTGTCCTGCCATCGGTATCATCAAAAGTGCCATCAAAGACGCCATTCTCGACGGCGTTATCGAAAATTCATATGAGGCAGCCTATCAGTTTATGCTTCAGAAAGGTAAGGAGATAGGACTATCGCCAGTGAAATAGAGCAGTTATTCCGTACGTTTTTGGTAAACTTTAACCTCGCGCTTGTTCTGCTTGTTGATGGCGATATAATACTTTTTGTCTTTGGTATACAGTGATTTAACGTCCATCTTAATCTCGATATGCGGACAGCCGCGCGGAGTGATGTCGCAAGGAATAATATCCTGCGTTTTCTCTTTCATGTCGAGACGGTGGTATTGTGTTGAGGCACGCGAGATTTTCACGTAGAACTGCTGGTTTGTGGTATCGACGTAGGCGCTCGAAAAATCAACCCAGTCGGTCAGGCGGAAAATGGCCACCTGCTTCCAGTCTTCGGTTGAGTAGGCCACAATGAATGTCGGCTTGTTTCCGTAGTTGACAATGATGTGCTTGCCGTCGGGCGAGAGAAAGAGTTCGTTTGCCAGAACCTTGCGCTGCATGTCAGGTTTGATGTTTGTCAAAAATTGATAATCAGCGCTTTGTGCAAAAATGTCAGTATTAAACAGTAACGAAAATAAAGCGGCCAAAAGACCTATTTTTATAAGTTTCATTATGTACTCTTTTTGTGAACGACGCAAATTTAGAAATTTTGCATTACAAAAAGCAAACTTTGTCTAAAATCAGAAAAAACGGTCTCTGCTGACGGCTCTGCAGCCAATTGTTACTTGAAATACTTAAATCGGATACAATAATGGAATCTACCACTAAAATCTTTATATTCGCACGCCGAACCAAGCAAGGTTCAGCGGTTGTTTTATTTGCGCAACTCTAACATTTAAAATTTAATAAAATGGTTAAAATCAACGATTTCAACTTCAAAGGAAAGAAGGCAATCGTCCGCGTGGATTTCAATGTTCCATTGGACGAGAACGGAAAAATCACCGACGACACCCGCATCCGCGGTGCACTGCCAACACTTAAGAAAATATTGGCCGACGGTGGTTCACTCATCATCATGTCGCACATGGGCAAGCCGAAAGGCAAAGTATCTGCAAAACTTTCGCTTGGTCAGATTACCGACGTTGTTGCAGCCGCTCTTGGCACTGCAGTTAAGTTCGCACCTGACTGCGCAAAGGCAGCCGATGCAGCCGCAGCCCTGAAACCAGGCGACGTTCTGTTGCTTGAGAACCTTCGCTTCTATCCTGAGGAAGAAGGCAAACCTGTTGGCATTGAGAAAGATGATCCGAACTACGACGCCGCTAAGAAAGAGATGAAGGCAAAACAGAAAGAGTTCGCCAAAACTCTGGCTTCTTACGCCGACGTTTACGTAATGGACGCTTTCGGAACTGCTCACCGCTCACACGCTTCAACAGCAGTCATCGCCGACTACTTCGACGCTAACAGCAAGATGCTTGGTCTGCTGATGGAAAAAGAGGTTCAGGCTGTCGATAACATCCTGAGCAACATCAAACGTCCGTTCACCGCAATCATGGGTGGTAGCAAGGTATCAACCAAAATCGGTATCATCGAGAACCTGATGGATAAGGTTGACAACCTGATTCTTTGCGGCGGTATGACCTACACCTTCGCTAAAGCACAAGGCGGCAATGTGGGCAATTCAATCTGCGAGGAAGACAAACTCGACCTTGCTCTCGACGTAATGAAGAAAGCAAAGGAAAAAGGTGTTAATCTGGTACTTGGCACCGACTCGGTTGTTACCAACGCATTCGATTTCGACTCAATGTCGCTGAAACCGGGCGCACAAGTTAAGGTTTGCCCGTCAAACGCTATCGAGAATGGTTTCGAAGGTTTGGACGCTGGTCCAGAGAGCCAGAAGAAATTCGCTGCAGCCATCAAGGGCGCTAAGACCATTCTGTGGAACGGTCCTGCAGGCGTATTTGAGTGCGATGATTTCACTGCTGGTTCAAAAGCCATTGCCAATGCCATTGCTGACGCAACCAAAGAAGGCGCATTCTCGCTCATCGGCGGTGGTGACTCGGTTGCCTGCATCAACAAATTCGGCTTGGCCGACAAGGTTTCTTACATCTCAACTGGCGGCGGCGCACTGCTCGAGGCCATCGAGGGTAAGGTTCTGCCAGGTGTAAAGGCAATTCTTGGATAGAATTCTGATTAGAATAGAGAGAACCGTCATACAGCAATGTGTGGCGGTTTTTTTGTGGATTGATAGGCAGAATTAGAATGTGTCGGTTTTCGATTGAAAATAATTTATTATAAAATAACTTATTGATAATCAATTTACTGCCTGCTTGACGGACATAATTATTTGTTTCTACTCAAATTAAGTAATACAACATTGGCAAAAACTATATACTTTCGTGCGAATTAACTATTAACTATTTTAATTATGGCTTACACAGAAACAACAACAGTTGGATATGGCAGCCGCATAACCAACTCCGTGAAAGGTATTTTATCAGGCTTTTTATTGCTTATCATCGGTACAGTTCTGCTTTGGTGGAATGAGGGCCGCGCTGTTAAAACAGCAAAATCAATCAAAAACGCTGTCGAGCAGACAACTCCTGTTGCCAGCCTAGACAATTACAATCAGGCACTTAACGGCCAGATGATTTGCGCTTCAGGTTTTGCAAAAACCGACGATTATGTTTCAGACCCATTCTTCGGAATTGGCGAAACAGCCATCCGCATCGAGCGTAAGGTTGAGTTCTTCCAGTGGGTTGAGCACTCTCAGTCGAAAACTGAGGACAAGGTTGGCGGAAAACAAGAAACCACAACAACTTACACGTACAGCAAAGAGTGGACATCGTCATATGTTAATTCATCGGAATTCAAAGACGCAGATTATCAAAACAAGAATTTTGTTTTGATGAGCAATATAGAGAACGCTGATTTCCAGGCAAAAAACGTAACCGTTGGCGCTTATATCCTGCCTGAAGGCATGATTTCGAGCATCTCGGGCAGCGAACCGATTGCAGTGAGCCTGTCAGCCGAAAAAATTGCCGATCTCAACAAAACTGTTGCTCAAACTCTTTCGAAAGGCGACAGCCTGAATTTTGTAACCGTTACAAACAACCAGGTTTATTTGGGTGAGAATCCGAATAGCCCTGCCATTGGCGATATTAGAATCACCTTCACTAAGGTAATGCCTGCTACTGTAACCATTTGGGCAAGAGCGGTTAACAACACATTTGAGCACTATGTTGACGCAAAACACGGCAAGGGCGTTGGTGGCCTTTATATGGGCACACGTTCACTCGAAAGCCTTCAGGAGCAAGCCGAGAGTTCGAACAATTTCCTGACTTGGCTGCTTCGTTTGGTTGGCTTCCTGCTCGTGTTCTTCGGTCTGAAGGGCATCTTCGGTCTGGTTATAGCATTGCTGAAGGTTCTGCCGTTCCTTGCCAACATTGCCAATGTGGGTATCAGCATTGTCTGCGGCGTGGTTGGCTTTGCTTGGTCGCTGGTAATCATTGCAATAGCATGGCTGTTCTATCGCCCGATTTTGGCAGGCATTCTGATCGCGGCTGTGGTTGGCTTGTTCATCTTCCTGTCGAAACGCTCGAAAGATGCAAAAGCACCAGAGCAGGCTACAGAAACTCCTGCACAGGCTTAATTTGAACATTATATGTTGATATTAAAGGCGGACTTCGGTTCGCCTTTTTTGTTTATTGTCCAGCCATTGTCGGTTTTAATTGATATTTTTGCGGGCGAAATTTTAAAACAGTGATTCGAGTAATTAATCACCCGCCAGAGTTTGTGAGGCGTTTCTTCCCGAAATTCCAATGGAAGGTCGAAGGCGCGCCCAAAACACTGTATCTGACTTTCGATGACGGTCCTACGCCTGGCGTCACCGAATGGGTGCTCGATAATCTGGCCGAATACAACGCCAAAGCCACATTCTTCTGTCTTGGCCGCAATGTCGACCATTATCCTGAAATATATGAGCGCATTATTGCCGAAGGGCACGGAGTCGGCAATCACACCTACAGCCATCTGAACGGATGGAAGGTGAGCGCCAAAGAGTATATTGATGATGTCGATTTGGCCTCGCAATATGTTGATTCTCACTTAATGCGCCCGCCGTATGGCCGTTTTACAAAAAAGCAGATTGAGCCTTTGCGTCAGCAGGGTTATCGCATGATTCTGTGGGATGTGATGCCCGAAGACTACAATCACCGCGTGAAGCCGCATGAGTGCTACAATTGCGTGCAGCGTTATGCCACAGGCGGCTCCATCATCACCTTCCACGACTCCGTGAAGGCTCGCATGAATCTCTACTTCGCCCTTCCGCGCGTTCTACAATATTTCACGGATTTGGGATTTGAGTTTGCACGTTTAGAATGATTTTATACTTTTGCACCCGCATGGGGGATTAGCTCAGCTGGCTAGAGCGCTTGCATGGCATGCAAGAGGTCATCGGTTCGATTCCGATATTCTCCACGAAATATTGAAAGACAAATCATTGCGATTTGTCTTTTTTTATTTTTCTACATATTGATTGTGTTTTGTATAGTGAAAAATGCTATATTTGAATCGATAAATAGATTTTCATAATGAAATTAGGTTTGGGGCAGCGGTCGTCGTGATGACGACCGCTGTTTTTTATTTATACGAAATCCTTTGGCCCAAAAGAAAAAGGCATAAGTGACAATCACCTATGCCTTTCTCACTATTCTTAAAACTTACTACTACTTCAACTCAAACTTTACTTTTCCCTTAATGTCGGTTGCCGATGCGCCAATGATGGCTTCGAAAGCGCCGGGCTCGGCTTCCCACTGTTTTTTAGTGTCGTTGTAGAACGACAGTGCGCTGCTGTCGATGGTGAACTCAACGGTCTTGGTCTCGCCAGGATTGAGTTGCACCTTTTTGAACCCTTTCAGTTCCTTGGCAGGACGCGGCAGGCTCGATTTCAGGTCGGCAATGTAGAGTTGCACCACTTCGGCACCTGCGCGTTTGCCAGTGTTTGTGACGTCAACTTTAACTGTTACGCTGCCGTTGGCTGTCATTGTGGCTTGGCTGAGCGAAGGTTTGCCATAACTGAAAGTGGTGTACGACAGACCGTAGCCGAAAGCGAACAATGGCTTGATTTTCTTTGTGTCTAGCCAGCGGTAGCCGACAAGAATATCTTCCTTATACTCAACATCGACAACCGTGCGGCTTGGTTTGTTCACATAGTCGCCAACTGAGTGAGCGCCAATATCTTCGAGTTTGGCGGGGAATGAGAACGGCAGCCGGCCAGAAGGATTCACATCGCCTGTGAGAACGTCGGCAATGGCGTTGCCGGCTTCGGAGCCGATGTACCAAGCCTGCAAAACGGCTGGAACCTGCCCAAGCCACGGCATTGTTACGGGTGAGCCTGTGATGTTCACGAAAATCAGATTCGGGTTCACTTTCACAATCTCGCTCACTACATTATTCTGATTATAAGGCAGTTCGAGAGAACTGCGGTCAGTGCCTTCGCAGTCTTGTCCGCCACTCTTGTTCATTCCGCCCACAAATATCACAAAATCAACATTTTTCGCCATCGATACGGCTTCGTCGGTCAGTTCCTGTGTCGAACGGTGGTCGGCAAGTTTCTGGCCTGTCTCAATTCCATCGAACGATGTTATAGTGTCGCCAACGTAGCCGCGCGCATAAGTCACATTTTCAGCGCCAAAGCGGTTTTTCAAGCCGTCGAGCGGCGATAGTTCGCGCTGCACCTTGAGCGATGTTGAGCCACCGCCAATGGTCATCATCTTAATGGCGTTCTCGCCCACAACAAGGATTTTTGGCTTTTTGCTTGCGTCAATCGGCAGAATTGCGCGGTCGTTCTTGAGCAGGACAATGCCTTCGCCGGCAATCTTGCGTGCGGCGGCATAGTGTTCGTCAGAGCATAATGAGCCCCATTTAGCCTGGCCCGACATTGTTGTGCGGAAAATCAGTCGCAACACGCGGCGAGCCTTGTCGTTGAGTTCTTCGGTAGTGTATTTCCCGCTCTTGATGCCATCAAGATATGGTTTTGCCAAGAAATAGTTGTCGTACGAGTTGCTGCGTCCCCAGGTCATTCCGCCGGTCCAGGTGCCAAATTCAAGGTCTAGACCATTGTGCACGGCTTCGTCGGTGTTGTGGCAGCCGCCCCAGTCAGAGATGACCACTCCATCGAACTTCCATTCGCCCTTCAGAATGTCGCAGAGCAGCGTTTTGTTGTGGCAGCAGTGCTGTTTCTGATAAAGGTTGTAACTGCCCATAATGGCCCAAGCGCCGCCTTCAGTTACTGCGGCGTGGAAAGCCGGCAGGTAGATTTCACGCAGAGCGCGGTCGCTCACAATCACGTTTGCCGATGAGCGGTTTATCTCGAAGTTATTGAGTGCGAAGTGCTTGACGCATGCCGCAACGCCATTTTGCTGAACGCCCTTAACGTAAGGCACCACTAGTTGCGATGCCAAATACGGGTCCTCACTCATATATTCAAATGTACGGCCGTTGAGCGGAGTGCGGCAGATGTTCACGCCCGGACCGAGCAACACGGTTTTGCGACGGTAGAGCGCTTCCTCACCGATGCTTTTGCCGTAGAGTGCGGCCATTTCGGGGTTCCAGGTTGCTGCAAGGCAGGTGAGTGACGGGAAAGCAATGCACGAGTCGCTTGTCCAGCCGGCTTGTTCCCACTCGTCCCATTTCACCTCGTCGCGGATGCCCATCGGACCATCGGAGCACCACACTTCAGGGATTCCTAGGCGCTTCACGCCTGCGCTGCTGAATTTCGACTGCGCGTGCAGCAGAGCCACCTTCTCTTCGGTGGTCATTCGGCTCAACGCATCATCAACACGCTTTTCAATTGGTTGGTTGACATCAAGATAGATTGGCGTTTGAGCCCGCAGTTGAGCCGTTGCGCCTGTCAGTGCTACTGTGGCCAGCAGCGTTAGTAGTTGTGGTTTCATAGTTGCTATTGTTGAGGTTATTTTTGTTGGAATGATTGTCGCAAAGAGTTCACCACCATTTCCATCAGTTCAACCTTATAATCAGTTGATTGCTTCAGGAATTCAATGTACTCTTTTTTGTTGAAGATGGGCTCTTTGAAGGCCGATTCAAAAAAACTCATTCTTGTCATTTCCGAGTATTTGTTGAAGAAATCAGCCATTTCCTGCATCTTGTCGGAATTTTTGCTCCATAAAATATTGAACGACAAAGTGTTCATTGTGTTTATGAATGCAGCGGCCTCAAGTGTGGCGGCCATTTCAAAAGCATCTTTTTCGGTTAATTCGCTGCAAGTGAAGATCGAGTCAGCCACAGAACTAAAAGCGTCGAGTTTCTCGCTGCTTGACGAGAAAAATGTCAGATAATCAGTGTTGTCAGTAACGAAATAGAAGCAGAAGCAGAAGGTGTTGAAAGCCTTGAGTGTGGCGAAAGACAATTCGGTGAGCGAGCGCAGGTCAAGTTCCTCTTGGTCGTAGCATTCTTCAAGAGTTGAACGTGCGTCAATCAAGTTTTGTACAATAGCTCTGCGGAAAGCCGTTGAATCCTTGTCGTTGGTGTTGCTAAGGCTCACCACGGCATCATCAGTGTGCAGGTATTTATCCATCGACATATTCACCCAAGCAAACGACAATTCATTGGCAATCGTAAACTGCATTTCGTTTATTTTCAGCAAATTGTGTTCGTAAGTGTCTTTCGGATCGATTGTTTTGGCTATCGAATCGACATTGATGCTCGGGCGGCCGACATTTGACACACCGGATACTATACTGCTGATTTTCGAGAACTCAACCAGTCCCTGGCTGTAATTGCTGATGACTTCCTGTTTTGCTTTCTCTGAATTGTTGCAACTGCAAAATATAGTGGCAATTGCGATTAAAACTAGATTTCTTGTTTTCATATTATGACATTTAGGTATGTTCATTTTTTAAGTTTCCAAAAATATCAAAAAACGACAGCAAACAGGAATTTAATGTCGTTTTGAATGATTTTTTTCGGAATAGGCGGCAAACGCCGAGATTACCATATTTCCGTGCGCAGCGAATCGGCAATATAGTAGCGGTCGCCGGGTTTGATGCCGAAGGCCTCGGTGAAGGCGTTAAGGTTGGGTAGGGGACCTTCAACGCGGAATTTGCCCATGGCGTGCTCGTTGGTCATGGCGTGAGTGCGGGCCGCCTCATCGCGGTAAGCGCCAGCCCAAGTGCGTGCGTAGGCAATGAAAAACATCTGATCGGGAGTCAGACGGCCCGTTTGCTGACGGTTGCTCTGTTTGTTGTTGCTGAAGGCTGTGTAGGAGATGCTGATTCCGCCCAGGTCGGCAATGTTCTCGCTCAGAGTCTGCTTGCCGTTGATGTGCAGAGTGTCTATGGCAATGAACGAGTTGAAACGGTCAACAAGTTTTTGTGAGCGGCGTTCAAATTCAATACTGTCTTGGTTGTTCCACCAATTTGCCAGATTGCCGTTTTTGTCGTAGAAGCGCCCGACATCGTCGAAGCCGTGAGTCATCTCGTGCCCGATGGCGGCACCAATGGCGCCAAAGTTCACCGCATCGTCGCCGCCGGGGTAGAAGAACGGCGGTTGGAGCATCGCCGCTGGCACCTCAATGAAGTTCTGAGTCCTCATGTAGTACATGTTGGCGGTTTGCGGTGTTGACCACCACGCATCGTTGTCGGTTGGCATATCGATAGATTGCAACTCATACTCAGTTTGCGCTTTGAAATTATTCATGATGTTGACCGGATAGTTGTCGCCAACCTCGCACTCAGCAAAATCGACAAATTTGTTGGGATAGCCTATTTTGATTTCCATCCGTTCAACCTTTTCGAGTGCGGCTTTTTTTGTGGACTCGCTCATCCAGTCGAGTTTTGTAATGTGCTCGCTGAAAGCGCTTTTCAAATTCTGACAAAGTTTTTCGGCAGCCTTTCTGGTTTCGGGTGAGAAATAGCGGTTGACATATTCGCGCCCCAGAGCGTCGCCATAACTGTCGTTCATCTGGATTAAAACGCGCATCGGTAGCGAACTTTTTTCTTTGGCCCCCTTCATGTATCGCTCGTAGAATTCAAAATCCTCGTTCGAAAATTCCTCGCTCAGCGATTCTGCCAAACCGTTGATTGTGCGGGTCTTCAAATATATTTTCCAGTCATCGAGCGAGATGCCGGTTATCAGATTGTTAAAGTCGCTGATGAATTTCGTTCCCGGCGTAACATCAATTACGGATGGAATCCGGCAGCCAAGGTCGGCGAAATATTGGTCCCAATCGAACACAGGCATGAGCCGTTTCAGTTCGTCGTAGTTTATTTTATTATAGGTATAATTGGGGTCTTGCAATTGAAGATAGTCGGCCATTATTTCTGACAATTTCCGTTCAACACCGACGGCGGTTACGGCCATCTGCGCGGCATTGTCGTAGCCGGCAATGTTGAATAGTCTTTCCAGGTGCTTTCTGTATTCGTCAATCACATCTTCTGAGCCGGGAAATTTGAAATAGTTCTCGTCGATTCCCACGCCGCCTTGGAAAATGGTGAACACGCTCATTTGGCAGTTCTTCACGTCGGGATAGCAGCGCGGATGGATCGGGGTGTTCAGATTGAGGAGACTCATTTTTGTCATCATGTGCTGCAGATCGGCAATGCTGGCAATTCTGTCGATGGAATCGATAATGTGCTGTATCTGTTTGATACCATTAGCGTTGCGGGTTGCAGTATCCATTCCGCTTTTATAGAAAAGAGCAAGTTTTTCCTGGATTGAGCCTTTTTCGAGTTGGCTCGATGCCAAGCTGTCCAATATGTCGAGCAGTTGCTGGTTGATTTTTGCCTCAAGAGCGTCGCTGATGTCGTATGAGCCTTTGTCAGTGGGAATGGGGTTGCGGTCGAGCCAGCCGCCGTTGGCGTAACGGAAAAAATCGTCCTGAGGCTTCACTGTGGTGTCCATATCGGCAAGGCATACTGATTCACCAGCAGGCCTGTTCGAGCACGACCATAGAATCGCGGGGACAATAATAAGTAATAGTAAGCGGCGCATACGTTTTTGAATCGGGCTCAAATATAGGTAAGAATATTTGATGTCCGTTCGATAAAATAAGGCGAATTGCGAAAAATAGCGACAATCGGTTGAAAAGGTGTTTGGCTGTCGATGGAAGGTTTTGAAAGGTTCGGCCCACCGATTCCAAAACTTGCACATCCGATAACTCTATAATCAAAAAATCGGCCAAAACTGCAATCTCATTTTTTAACCTTTTAACACTTGGCTGTTAACAAACAACAAGTCTTTGGCTTGTAGTTACTTATCAAGAAAAATTTTTCATAACGCATTGAATGTCAGTGTTGTTAATAACTGTTTAATAACATTAGATGGTGGAGTATACGCACCAATTTTTTCGCTAATAAATTTGCTATCGATGGTTGGTGAATCGAAAGATTCACTCATCAATCACCTAATTAAAGAGTTAAGAATTTTTTGAACAACATTCCGTCGCGAGACGGGGTAAAAGAGGCTTTTTCGCCTAAACGAACGAAGATTGAATGTATTGCTACGATGTTGACATAGTGCTTCAGGAAGTTCCGGGACAGATAAGTATCTGCTTCTCAATCTCGGGTTGTCCGCTGCATTGCAAGGGCTGCCACTCGCCATTCCTTTGGAAGGAAGGCAACGGCGAGCTCCTGACCGATGAGCGCTATGTGGACATTCTGAACAAATATCGCGGATATGCCAACTGCGTGCTCTTTATGGGTGGTGAGTGGCATCCCGATGAGCTTGTGCACAAACTGGCAACGGCAAAGGAACTCGGTTTCGACACCTGCCTCTACACCGGGCAGGAAACAGTTTCCGACGACATCAAATCGAACCTGACGTGGCTCAAGACAGGCCCGTGGGTCGAGGAGCGCGGCGGACTGGCGTGTCCCACAACCAACCAGCGTTTTGTTGAAGTAAAGACTAATAAACTTATTAATAACCAATTTTTAAAAACTTTGTAAGGCTATGATGCGGTTAACAGAGGACCAACTAAAGTCCAAAGCCAAATTTATCAAAGACTACATCGGCGCTTCTAACGCTGCCGACGGTTCAAAAATGGATGCCAACGCCAATGTTACGTCGAAAAACATTGCGACAATGGAATCAGAGTTGAACAAAGACATCAACATTCAGGTAAACCGTTACCTGGTGAAGGAGAAAATTGCCGAACTCTTCGGACAGGAGACTGCTGACGAGTACATCCGCCAGATTGAGGCTCACGAAATCTACGTTCACGATGAGACTTCGCTGAAACCTTACTGCGTGTCAATCAGCATGTTCCCATTCTTGCTCGATGGTTTGACAAAACTCGGCGGCGAGAGCCTGAAACCGAAACACCTGGAGAGTTTCTGCGGCGAGTTCGTAAACCTGACATTCGCCATCAGTTCGCAGTTTGCCGGTGCTTTGGCAACTGTTGAATTCCTGATGTACTTCGACTACTTCGCACGCAAGGACTACGGCGACAACTACCTTGAAACACATCGTTACATCATCGATAACCACCTGCAGCACGTTGTGTTCGCTGTGAACCAGCCAGCCGCAGCACGTGGCTATCAGTCGGTGTTCTGGAACATCTCAATTTTCGACAAGGAATATTTCCAAAGCATCTTCGGCTCGTTTGTCTTCCCCGATATGACCGCACCAAACTGGGAGACACTCGACAAACTGCAGTGGCACTTTATGCGCTGGTTCAACGCAGAGCGCACAAAAGCCATTCTGACCTTCCCAGTTGTAACAGCCGCCATGCTTGTGAAAGATGGCAAGCCTGTTGACCAGGAGTTCGCCGGCAAAGTGGCTCAGGAGTTGAGCGAGGGCAACTCGTTCTTCATCTACCAATCAGAAAATGCCGACAGCCTTGCATCGTGCTGCCGCTTGCGCAACGAGTTGTCGGACAACACGTTCAGTTACTCGCTCGGCGCCGGTGGTGTATCGACAGGCTCAGTGAACGTCATCACTTTGAATATGAACCGTCTGGTTCAGCAGGGCCGCGATTTGAGGACAGAAATCTGGAAAATCATCAAATATCAGGTTGCTTACCGCAAGATTATCGAGCAATATGTTGAGGCAGGTCTGCTTCCGGTTTACTCGGCAGGATTCATCTCACTCAACAAGCAGTTCTCGACCATCGGCATCAACGGAATGGTTGAAGCCGCTGAAAGCCAGGGCATCTCGGCAAAGAACACCAAAGAGTACAAAGATTTTGTGGCCAAACACCTGAAAGTGATTTTCGAAGTGAACAAAGAGGCCAAAAAGAAATATGGCTGCATGTTCAACACCGAGTTTGTTCCGGCCGAGAACCTTGGTGTGAAGAACGCAATGTGGGATAAGAAAGACGGTCTGTTCGTTCCGCGCGACTGCTACAACTCGTACTTCTACCCGGTTGAGGACCCCACAATCAACATTCTCGACAAAATCAGCCTGCACGGCCGCGACATTATACAGTATCTCGACGGAGGTTCGGCTCTGCACTTGAATCTTGAGGAAGCACCATCGAAAGAAGGCTTTATGCGTCTGCTCGAGGCTACTGCCAAAGCTGGCTGCAACTACTTCTGCTTCAACATCAAAATCACCATCTGCAACGAGTGCAAATACATCGACAAACGCACCCTGCAGAAGTGCAGTAAGTGCGGCTCAACCAACATCGACTACGGCACACGCGTAATCGGTTACCTGAAACGCGTTTCGAACTTCAGTTCGGCCCGTCAGATGGAGCACAGCCTGCGCTACTATCACAAATCGATGTTGAACCGCACCATCGACGACAATGTCTGCGAGCAGCAGAAACAAGCTGTTAACGAGACTGTTAAAGAGACAGTTGCGGCAGAGAAGATGGCAGCCGCAGAGGCTTAAAAATTTGGTTTGATAATAAGTTTATTGAAGCCGCCTGGCCGAGAGGTCAGGCGGTATTTTTTTTTGTCAAATCATTAATTAGCGCGAATGTTCAGTGCGCAATGTTTTGATTCGCAAAGTGAAGGAAGCAAAGGATAGGAATACTCCAAAATCAAGCCTCATCCATATTGTCAACCGTCACATTCATCATCTTTCGCAGATTGATGATGGCGTAGCGCATACGTCCAAGAGCGGTGTTGATGCTGACACCTGTAAGGTCGGCTATCTCTTTGAAACTCATGTCGTAAACGTAGCGGTATTTGACAATGGCGCACTGCTCGGGCGGCAGTTTGGCAATCATCTGTTTCAAATCGGCATGCGACTGTTTTGCAAGGCATTTGTCCTCGGCACTATCATCGTAAATGCCAATAGTCTTGAAGATATTCTTTTCCTCATCATCGCCCGAAACGGTTGGCAGATGCTTGTCGCGACGATAAAAGTCGATAATCAGATTGTGGGCGATACGCATCACCCAAGGGCAAAAACGACCATCGTCTTTATAACTGCCGCTGTCGAGAGAGCGGATTACCTTAATAAATGTGTCCTGGAAAATATCTTCGGCGAGTTCGCGGTCCTTCACCACCATCATGATGTATGAGAACACGCGGTTCTTGTATCTGTCAATCAATATTTCGAGACATTGCGTTTGTCCGGCAATGTACTGCTTAACTAAAACACAATCAGATTGATTATGCAGTTCCATAACTACCTCCTTTTTTAGTTAGTTCGAGAGTAATTATTTTTCGATAAGCAGTTCCTCCTTTATTTGTTCAACATTGTTTTGACATGGCAAATATATCCAAAAATCGGTACAACACCACGTCATAGGTCATCATTTTGGTCACAAACGCTCCGCAAATTGGCAAATGACCGAAAAATCGCGCCATAAGTGTTTTTTTTGTTGATAAGATGGTGACCCAAATGTCAGACTCCCTAAACGGTCGATTTTTGCCGACGACAATCTGTTTATATGGATTGTTTTAAATGCTTTAAATGATTGTGTATTATTGTTTTATGTGTGTTGATAATGAAAATACGTAAACAAGACGAAACATTTTGCCCGACTCACCTTAATTGGTACTTTTGCCACCGAATTTTGAAGATTAGGCTTATGCAGAACGAAATAACAGTTTATGGCAAAAAGTTTAGGGTGTCGCTCCCTGCCGAGAAGATTCAGGCGCGGGTGGCAGAACTTTCGAGCCAGATAAATGCCGACCTGGCCGGTCGTGATGTTGTTTTTTTGTGCATTCTGAACGGTAGTTTCGTGTTCGCCTCCGACCTTCTGCGCGGCATTGATTTTTTGTGCAAAATCAGTTTTGTCAAATTCTCATCGTACGAGGGACAGAAATCGACGGGTAAACTTCGCGAACTTATCGGACTCAACGAGGATTTGAAAGGAAAGACAGTGGTCATTGTTGAGGATATTGTCGATACGGGGAAAACCATGGTTGACTTGCTTGAATATCTGAAAAAATTTGAACCGGCTGATGTTAGGATTTCAACATTGATGTACAAGCCCGAATCGTGCTGCAAAGACTTGAAAATCGACTACTTCGGATTCTCCATTCCCAACGATTTCATTATTGGCTACGGGCTTGATTTCGATGGACTTGGACGGAATCTGAAAGATATATATACAATTGTGGAATGATCTGGCACACAAATTGAAGGGAAAAAAGTCGATTTATAATGACAGATTGAAAAGAAAAAGAGATAAGATATTGATGATTAATAATTTGTAACTTATTAAAAATGTTTAATCTTGTAATTTTTGGACCTCCGGGTTCGGGCAAAGGAACCCAATCAGAAAACATTATTAAGAAATATGGTTTGAAGCACTTGTCGACAGGCGATTTGCTTCGCGCCGAGAAAAGTTCCGGTTCCGAACTTGGCAACAAGATAAAAGAACTGATTGACAATGGTAATCTGGTTCCCGATTGCCTTGTTGAGGAGATGGTGAAAAAGAACGTGGCAGAGGACAAGGAGTCGGCAGGCTTCATCTTCGACGGTTTCCCGCGTACAAAAGAACAAGCCGCTTGGCTCGATAATATGCTCGCCGAGCAGGGACAAAGCGTTACACAAATGCTCGCCCTCGATGTTGACGACAACGAGTTGCGCAACCGCATTCTTGAGCGTGGCAAGGTATCAGGCCGCGCCGATGACCAGGACGAGAGCATCATCAATAACCGCATTGCCGTATATCACAAACAAACACAGCCAGTTATCGATTTCTACTCGGCACAGGGCAAGTTCGTTTCTGTTGATGGCATAGGTTCGCTCGACGACGTGTTCGGTCGCATCAGCGATGCTATGGACAAGGCCATGCAAAATTGAAGGACTGATTCGTCGGAAGACAAAGACACAAAGTCCGTTGGTTGATTGCCGACGGGCTTTTTTTTGTTTGGCGGATTTCATTGAGCCGCATTATCTTGCGATTATTGCTTGATTTTTTTTGCGGACAACAATTATTTCAAATCAACGGAATATCTTTGCAGACAAATCACAGTTATGGCAGATTCGAATTTTGTTGACTACGTAAAGATTTTTGCGCGCAGCGGCAAGGGTGGCGCGGGTTCGGCGCATTTCCGCCGTGCCAAATATGAGCCGATGGGCGGGCCCGACGGCGGCGACGGTGGCCGTGGCGGTCACGTCATTCTGCGCGGCAACGCACAGATGTGGACGTTGCTTCACCTTCAGTTTCAGAAACATACGTTTGCCGAGAGTGGCCAGTCGGGTATGGGTGCGCTCAAGCACGGCTCCGACGGAAAAGACGTGATTCTGGAAGTGCCGCTTGGCACGGTGGTGAAGGATGCCGAAACCATGGAACCACTCTTTGAGATTACCGCTGACGGCGAAGAGAAAATCCTGATGAAAGGCGGTCGCGGTGGTCAGGGCAATAACCACTACAAATCGGCCACGAATCAGGCACCGCGCTATGCACAGCCGGGCGAGCCGTTTGAAGAAGGCTGGCGCGTTCTGGAACTGAAAGTGCTTGCTGATGTTGGTCTTGTGGGCTTCCCGAACGCGGGAAAATCGACACTTCTGTCGGTTGTGTCGGCGGCAAAGCCGAAGATTGCCGACTACGCTTTCACCACGCTCGAGCCGAATCTGGGCATTGTTTCGTACCGCGACAACCGCTCGTTTGTGATGGCCGACATTCCAGGAATTATCGAAGGCGCCCACGAAGGCAAAGGCTTGGGATTGAGATTCTTACGTCATATTGAGCGCAACTCGGTGCTGTTGTTCATGGTTCCTGCCGATTCTGACGACATCAGCCGTGACTATCAGACACTTGTGAAGGAATTGCGGCTCTACAACCCCGAACTGCTCGACAAGCGCCGCGTTCTGGCTGTGACCAAGTGCGATATGCTCGACGACGAACTGACTGCCGCACTCAAAAAGACTCTGCCTAAAGATGTTCCGTGCGTAATGATTTCGTCGGTGGCACGGACAGGTCTTGAGCAACTGAAAGATTTGCTCTGGAAGGCAATAAATGATTGATTTTTGGTGTTAGGTGTTGGAAATTAGTGATTTAGTTTGATTTAAAAATAAGGATTGAAGGCTTGACTGATGTTTGTAGTCTGAAGTCCGAAGTCAAAATAAAAGACAATGTTTGAATATCTCGAATCGATTGACAGACAACTGCTTCTGCTGATAAACGGTTGGAACTCTCCGTTTTTCGATGAGTTTATGTGGATTGTCAGCGGAAAACTCACGTGGCTGCCGCTCTATGTTGTGCTGCTTTGGTTGGTAATCCGTAAAACTGGCCGAAATTGGTGGATTGCGCTTATCGGCATTGGCCTCACAGTGGCTCTTGCCGACTCAATATCAGTGCATTGCTTCAAAAATGTGGTCATGCGTTACCGCCCAACCCACAACCTCGAACTTGAGGGCTTGCTGCACATAGTCAAGGGCTACCACGGCGGCTGGTATGGTTTTGTGTCGTCGCACGCGGCCAATACGTTCGGCGTGGCAATGTTCATCTGCCTAATACTCAAACATAAAGCCGCATGGATTGGACTGATGGCATGGGCCGCTTGGGTGTGCTATTCACGAATGTACATTGGTGCCCATTATCCTGCCGACATTGTCTGCGGAGGCTTGCTTGGCGCGGCTTTCGGCTGCTTTGTTTATTGGCTCTGCAATAGGCTCATACCTCGCATCGATGTAATCAGAAACAAACGGAAAAGCGATGGAACCGATAGAGATACTATATGAAGATAACCATCTGATTGCCATCAACAAACGCTCATCGGATTTGGCGCAGGGCGATGCTTCGGGCGACGCGCCGTTGGCCGATAAGGTGGCTGTTTATTTGAAGGAAAAATACCACAAGCCAGGCAATGTTTTTGTTGGTGTCACCCATAGGCTCGACCGCCCAGTTTCGGGTGTTATGATTTTTGCCCGCACTTCGAAGGCGCTTGAACGGATGAACAAACTCTTCAAAGAGAAATCGGACCTTGAAAAAATCTATTGGGCGATTGTTGAGAAACGTCCGCAAGAGCCACTGGGAAAGTTGGTTAACTATCTGCGAAAGAACGAGAAACAGAACAAATCGTACGTGTGCGAACCGACAGCCGAAGGCGCAAAGGAAGCCCAACTCGAATATAGGCTTCTGGACGAGTCGGACAAATATTTTCTGCTTGAAGTGAAACTGCTTACAGGCCGTCATCACCAAATCCGCGTGCAGTTGGCCAACATCGGCTGCATCATAAAAGGCGACTTGAAATATGGTGCCCGCCGCTCGAATCCTGACGGCAGCATCAGCCTGCATGCCCGCCGCATCAGTTTCACGCATCCAGTGTCGAAACAGCCGGTCAGCATTGTGGCGCCCACGCCCGAAGATACGCTGTGGAAATATTTTGAAAACCGTCAAACGAAGGAATGATGAGCATCCGTCGCGCGATAACGATTCTGACAGCACTGCTCGTTGCCACCGTTAGCGCCGAGGGTCAAATGCTCTTCAAATCGAAAAACTCAAGGCAACTTGTTGAGGAACTTCTGCCTCGCAACTCGTTCGGAATAACCATCTTAAACACTCATTATCAGGCTAATCCGAACTCGATTGCAACCTTCGTGACAACATCTGACAAGTTGCCAATCCAGTCGGGCATTATAATGTCGACAGGAATGGTCACATGGGCCGCATATCCCAACGACTCGCCCAGTTCGGGTTGTGCCATGTTCACCCCGGGCGACAAGCGGCTCGAGAAAATTGCCGGAGCCAAAACGTCTGACGCCGTGATTCTTGAGATTGAATTCGTGGCAAACACCGATGAGGTTTCGTTTGAGTACTTTTTCGCCTCGGAAGAGTACCCCGAATATGTGAACAAAGGCGTGAACGACGTGTTCGCATTCTTCATTGAGGGGCCTGGCTACGACACTCTGTGCAATATTGCCAAGTTGCCAACAACGGGTGAGCCCATCACTGTTGACCATGTGAACGCCAATCGCAACTCCGAATTTTACATAGCCAACAAGCAGTGGCGCGGTTACTCGATTGACAATCCGGGCTATAGTCTCGCCAGCGTTTTCCAATTTGATGGTATGACAACTGTGCTCGAGGCCAAAGCCAGAATCCAACCTTACGCTACTTACAAGTTGACGATGGCAATTGCCGATGTGGGCGACAACATCTACGATTCGGGCGTGTTCATCAAGGCTCATTCGCTCAAGAGCGAGGGCAAACTGCAGCCTATAGCGCCATTTCTGAAATCAGAAATCGAGAAGCGTATGCACTTGATTGGCGCCAGCCGTGTTCGCGTGGCCGGTGACACTGTGGGCTTCGACAAAACCATTCATTTCGACTTCAACTCGTACGAAATTTTGAGCGAAGACACCACATCGCTCAACGAGATTGCCGACTTGCTCACACAGTTTTTCGACGCACGTCTGAAACTCATTGGGCACACCGACGATGTTGGTTCCGATGAGTACAATATGGACTTGAGCCGTATGCGTGCCCGCTCGGTGGCCAACTATCTGAATTTGCGCGGCATTGACGACGACCGCATCATCACAGAAGGCCGTGGAAAAAGACAACCCGTCACACGTTTGCAAACCGATGAGGCCCGACGCAAAAACCGACGAGTTGAATTTTTGATTTACAAATAGTTATGAAGGTTGGTGATGGAAAAAGGCTGTGAGTTTCTGTTTTTGTTTGATTGTTGAAATAAAAACACAGCAAAAAGGTAGTTTGTTTATCAAAAAATAAATAAATTTGTCAATAATTAGTTTTTTATGAAACCGCTTCTTATAAAAAGTACAACGACAACCCCGCAAGTGACCTTCGATGGTGACAATGGCGAATTGCTGATTGAGGGAGTATCACGTCCGGAAGATGTGTTGTCGTTCTATAAACCTGTATTTGAATGGATTACCGAATATGTTAAAAATCCATCTGCGGAGACAAATCTTATTTTCAAACTGAAATACCACAATTCGGCATCGGCCAAGATCGTCTGCCGGATAATGAATATGTTCGACCCTATGTATAAAAACGGTGGCAAGGTGCAGATTAAGTGGTATTACAATGAGGCAGATGAAGATATTCTGGAGGCAGGAGAGGACTATCAGACATTGGTCGATATTCCATTTGAAATTATAAAGAATTGAATATGAAACGAATAATCGCAACAGCCGACGCGCCGCAAGCCATCGGCCCATACAGCCAAGCCGTTGAAGCCAACGGCTTTGTTTTTATTTCGGGGCAGATTCCGATTGTGCCGGCCACTGGCCAGATGCCCGAAGGCATTGAGGCTCAAACCGAGCAGGTGATGCGCAACATTGGTGCAATTCTGAAAGCCGCAGGACTTGATTACGGCAATGTGGTGAAAAGCACAGTTTTGCTAAAAAACATAGCCGATTTTGGTGCAATGAACGGCATTTATGCAAAATATTTCACAGCGGATTGCCCTGCGCGTGCAGCATTCGAGGTTGGAAATCTGCCTAAAAACGCACTCATCGAGGTTGAGGTGATTGCCTGTAAGTAAAAGATTGGAAAACAGATAATTAATCAATAACCCTAACAAAAGGCCCAAGGCAAAACGCTGAAAGCCGATTGTTGAAAAACTTTAAAACCATGAAACGCATTGTTACACTGATGTTTGCGGCAGCAATGGCAATTGGTTGCACCGCTAACGCCTCCGCCCAGGAGAGAACATGGGAGAGCGATATCATTTTTTCATTTGGCCGTTTTCTTGATAACGATTCCTACAGCGGCAACGACAAAGGTCGGGCTGTGAAATTAGGCTATGGCATTAATCGCTATTTTACTGATAACTATTCGTTTATGTTAGGTGTTATCCGCCATGTCGACAAAGAGTTCACTTATGACGATTCGCTTCCAGGCTCTGACGAGGACGATTTTGTTTTCCTCGATGTTCCATTGTTGTTCCAATACCACACGAACAATAATGGTTTTGGCAATCTGATGTTTGGAATCGGACCTGTGATTTCGCGGTGTATTGACAACGATTACTATGAGGTTCAGGGTGACCCAAGAACGACTCCTTTGTATGGCCTCAATCACAAGAAGAAAATCAAAGAGTACAATTTCAGCATTATGCCGTGCGTGGCCTACGAGACAAGATATTTCCTTTTGGGAGTGGATGCCAGCATTGGCTTGCGCGATGTAAAGAAGACCTACGGACTCATTTCTGGTAGCAAATACATTCATAATGTGTGCTTTACGATAGCCGCTAAACTTTAATTGAAAGTTTATAATTATTAATCACTAAACATTAATCATTAAAATGGCCCCAATAGTTAGCATAATAATGGGCAGCACATCGGACCTGCCCGTGATGGAAAAAGCCGCTCAATTTCTGAACGATATGGAGATTCCGTTTGAGATGAACGCTCTTTCGGCACACCGCACACCAACTGAAGTTGAGCAGTTTGCAGCCGAAGCCAAAGGTCGCGGACTGAAAGTGATAATTGCTGGCGCAGGAATGGCCGCTGCCCTGCCAGGCGTGATTGCCGCCAACACCACCGTGCCCGTCATCGGCGTGCCAATCAAAGGTATGCTCGATGGGCTCGACGCAATGCTATCTATCATTCAGATGCCTCCTGGAATTCCAGTTGCCACTGTTGGTGTGAATGGTGCGCAGAACGCCGCCATTTTGGCTGCCGAAATGCTCGCCCTTGCCGATGCCAACCTTGCCAGCCGTCTTGAAGCCTACAAAGAAGGCCTGAAGCAAAAAATCGTTAAAGCCAACGCCGAACTTGCCGAGGTTAAGACTTGGAAGTTTAAGACGAATTGAGAAATCAAGCATTGTACCTGTAAGTATTTATTGGGGGACACTCCAACAGATTATGCCAAGATAATCATTGATGCAGATAACATTGTGTGTCTTTATTATTAAATAGCACTTAATCAGTTCTTTATGAAGCCGGTGGCCTTAATCATACTTCTACTTGTACTCGCAGGTTTAGTTTTTGCATTTTCTGTTGCTTTGGGCAGATTCCGCAAGGAGTTGAAGAACGATAATCCGCTGGAGGAGAAGATTAACGCTTTGCCAGTACTCAGAACCGATGCGGAAATAACTGCCGCAATTGCAGGCGAGCCGCGTGATTATCTAATTGAAAACTATACGTTTACCGATGAACCAACCGCCAGCGACACCGTTACCGATTTCATTCTTGGCAACTATCTCTGCGTAAAAGTTGTCAAATATGTTTTCACCATACGGGCTTGGTTGCGTTTAAATCAAGACAACCAAACCAAATACTACTCTACCAATGCTTGGGAGTTCGACAAAGTGCAATATGTTCACAGCCGTTTGCACCTGTGCGGAACCGAACTTGAGAATATCGACAGCGTTGACTTTGATTTCGGATATGTGGAGTTTGGCGATAAATTCACTGCTGCGGATGTCAATCCCGACAAACGCGAATATCTTTTTGTGAATCAGTATTATCCCAATGGTGTCTATGACTTTGAGAAGGTGGCAAAAGATTTTGTTGCGAAATTGAACGTCGACACTTTAAGCACCTACTACAAGGAGTCGTTCTCGCATAGAGGATACAAATATAGCGCTCGCTATGGCTACCAGACGATGAAAGCAGGCGACAAAGCCACTTTTGCGGCACACTTGGGCAACGGTCATGCCGATTTGAAGGTGTTTGACGGAGGAAACAAGATTGCCGTAAATGGCGGTAAAAAAGCGCTTTATCGCAAGTATAACGCGCTGACTGATTTGGCTTTGCATTATTTCAAACTTTTCTTCTGGGTGGCGGCAATGATTACGGTGACATTTATGATTTTAGGATTGATATTTAAGTTTTTTGTCAAGTAGCCAGAAGGCAAAAAAGGTCGCAATCCGATGGACATAACTCACCACTATATTGAAAAAGGCGATGGCCAACCGCTGATTCTGCTGCACGGAAACGGTGAGAACTGCGATTATTTCTGCCACCAGATTGACGCTTTCAGCAAGCGTTTTCGGGTGATTGCGCTCGACACTCGCGGGCACGGCCTGACGCCACGCGGCGAAAAGCCATTCACAATCAGGCAGTTTGCCGATGATTTGCTCGAATTTATGAACCTGAAAGGCATTGAAAAATTGCACATTTTAGGTTTTTCCGATGGTGCCAACATTGCAATGATTTTTGCGATGAAATATCCTGAACGTGTTGACCGATTGATACTTAACGGCGGCAATCTAGATGCTTCGGGCGTGAAACGCAGTACGCAGATACCCATTGAAATCGGCTACTGGTTTGCGAGCCGCTTTGCCAACAAGAGCGCCGAAGCCAAGGCCCACGCCGAAATGCTCGGACTGATGGTGAACGACCCGAATATCGCGCCAAGCGATTTGAGAAAAATCACAGCCCCCACGCTGGTCATTGCAGGAACGCGCGATATGATAAAAGAGTCGCACACACGGCTGATTGCCGCTAATATTCCCAATGCCGAACTCGCGTTTATATCTGGAAATCATTTTATTGCGAATAAGAATCCGAAGGAATTTAATGCTCGGGTAATGCGTTTTCTGGAATGAAACCGAATCGCAAAAAAGCAACAACCTGTTTCTTGACAAGCACTTTCCGCGGTGTTATTTTTGCATTGTCAAACAATAAAAAACAATGATACTATGGAAGTTAAAGACATTTTAAGAAATCTGCGCGAGCGTAACAATCTGACGCAGGAACAGATGGCCGAGCGCGTGAATGTTACCCGTCAGGCCGTAAGCCGCTGGGAAACTGGCGAGACACAGCCCAACCCCGAAATGCTGAAAGTGCTGTCGCGGAAGTTCGATGTGTCAATCAACACGCTGCTGGGCTCGCCGCGCACGCTCATTTGCCAGTGCTGCGGAATGCCGCTCACCGAGGACTCGATGATTAGCCGCGATGCCGATGGCAATTTCAACGAGGAATACTGCAAATGGTGCCTTGCCGACGGAAAATTCACCTACACAAGCAAAGATACGCTGCTCGACTTTCTGATTAAGACTATGCCGAACCCAGAAAATCAGCCCGATGGCGAGCGCCGCAAGACCTATGACGGCTACCTGTCGCAGCTGAAACATTGGAAATAAAAAGGACCGACTATGCCACGCGCACGCAACAAGGCCGATCTGCTGAAATCGGCCGCCGAAAACTTTTCGAAATTGATGGATTTGATTTCGAAGATGACTGAAAGCCAAATGAATACGCCATTCAACTTTCCCGCCGACGCAAGCCACAAAGAAGCTCATTGGGGCCGCGACCGCAACGTCCGCGATGTGCTTGTGCACCTTTACGAATGGCACCAACTGATGATAAAATTTGTTGAGCGTAACGCAAAAAATACTGGTAAAGGACTGATATTCGCCTTCTTACCCGATGAATACTCGTGGAAGACCTATGGTGCAATGAACATTGAATTTTGGAAACGACACCAAGAAACAACTTTCGGCAACGCAATGCAGATGCTTGCCGAAAGCCACCGAAAAGTGCTCTCGCTCATTGAGCAATATACTGACGACGAACTGTTTACGAAAAAGCATTTCCCGTGGACGGGCACTTCGGATTTGGGTTCGTACTTTGTGAGCACCACCGCCAGCCACTACGATTGGGCAATTAAGAAACTGAAACAGCATTGCAAAATGGTGAGTTGACGATGCAACATTCATTCACGACAAAAGACCGCGCATTTTTCTCAAAAATCATAAATTGCAACAAAAAAGTAAATGAAAAACATAGCAATTGTAACTGGTGCCAGCAGCGGAATAGGCCGCGAGTTTGTGAAACTTTTGCTCAAGCGCACAGAGATTGATGAGATTTGGATTATTGCGCGGAATGCCGACCGCCTGCAATCGATGGTTGCGGAATTTGGAGACAAACTGAAGTCCGTACCGATGGATATGTCTAATATTGAGCAGATTAAATCGTTGACTGACACACTGAAAAACGCCGATGCCAAAATCAATTTTCTGATAAACAGCGCTGGATTCGGCAAATTCGGCTCTTGCAGCGATGTGGGTATCGATGAGTCGGTGAATATGATCAACTTGAATATCAGCGGATTGGTGGCAATGGGGCTAGTTTGCGTGCCGTTTATGGTGCGGCGCTCACGGATAATCAACATTGCGTCGCAGGCGTCGTTCCAGCCGCTGCCTTACTTGAACGTGTACAGCGCCACCAAAGCCTTTGTCCGCAACTATTCGCGCGCGCTCAATGTCGAACTGAAAGAACGAGGAATAACCGTCACAGCAGTCTGTCCAGGCTGGATGAACACCGCTTTTATCGACCGCGGTAAAACCGATTCCGCAAAAAGTGTCAACAAGTTTGTGAATATGGTCACGCCCGATGTGGTGGCAGAAAAGGCGCTACGCGATTCACTTCGCGGCCGCGATATATCAACATATTCTCTATACGTAAAATTCAACCGTTTGATTGCCAAGTTGTTGCCACAACGTTTGCTGATGAAAATCTGGTTGAAACAACAAAGATGGTAAAATCCAATTTGTAACATTCTCACATTCAATTAAATGCAAATAACCAACAAAGATTTCGACAACGGAAATCCGTTTGATTTCGGGCGGACGTCGGCCGACTATGCCAAGTACCGCGATGTCTATCCGCCAGAGTTTTACAACCGACTTGCCGAACTGAAAATCGGTGTCGGTGGGCAGAAAATTCTGGATTTGGGCACAGGAACGGGCGTTCTGCCGCGGAATATGTATCGGTTTGGCGGCCAGTGGATTGGCTCCGATATATCTGAAAATCAGATACAATACGCCAAGGAATTGTCGCAAAAGGCGAGAATGGAAATCGAGTATCAGGTTTCGGCTTCCGAAGCGCTGGATTTTCCTGCCAAGTCGTTCGACGTGGTGACCGCCTGCCAGTGCTTTATGTATTTCGACAAGAAAATCATTGTTCCAAAAATCCATAAGTGGCTGAAAACGAATGGTCATTTGGCGGTTTTGTTTATGGCGTGGCTACCCGACGAGAGCGCGATTGCCGCCAAAAGCGAGGAACTTGTGCTGAAATACAACCCCGACTGGACTGGCGCGCACTGGCAGCGCCGCACCGTGGTTGAACCTGACTGGGCAAGCGGATTTTTCAGTCTGGCAAACGCCGTGGCGTTCGACGTACCTGTCAGATTTACAAGAGAATCGTGGCACGGACGCATAAAATCGTGCCGCGGAATCGGGGCATCGTCGCTGACGGAAACCGAAATAGCAAATTGGGAAAAAGAGCATTGGGCCTACTTGCAAACCGTTCCCGAGCAGTTTGATATTCTGCATTATGTAACCATTTTGAATTTGCAGAAGAAGGAATAATACTAATGGAAACTAATTGCTCAACTTGCAATCCCGAGATATTGCTGAAAAATCTCAACCAAATCCACACAACGCCGATGGGCGTTGAACGAATCAGGCGAAATCTGCAACTTGCTGACATTGATGTGGTTGACTTCTGCAAAAGCAAAATCGGCAGCCCGACTTGCAACATCAGCAAAAACGGTAAAAACAGGTATTGTAAGGTCAACGGCATTACAATCACCGTCAACGCACTGAGTTACACCATTATAACGGCACATAGGAAGTAACGTTCAGCAACGTATTCCCTCAAATAATCGCAAAACACCACTTGCAACAAAAAAAATCGTATCTTGCTTTGTCATTATTAAACAAACTATTATGAAAAATTCATTCTTATTTTTAGCTGTTGCATGCACAATGATTGCGTGCACAAGCAACAATGCGAATTACAATGTAACAGGCAACAACGCAACTCAAAACGGAGTTGCCGTGTACTTGTTCGACCCGATTAGCCAGACTCGTATTGACAGCACTGTTATCGACAACGGCTCATTCAAAATGAAGGGCAAGGCCGAAAAGAATGCATTCCTGCTTGTTAACATCGATGGCAGCCAATGGTGGTTCCCGTTCTTTAACGATGGAGAACTCGTGCAGATTAACGTCGCCGATAGTACACTTTCAGGTTCTGCACTCAACAACAAACTGACTGAGTGCGACAAACGCGACAGAGATGCTTACGCTCTGTATCACCGGACTATTGAGGAGATGAATTCTGTACCAGAAAATGAACGAGGAGCCCGGCAGTCGGAATTAATGGCGATGTATCAGACAGCCTTAAAGAAATATGCTGACTTCTATATTGCCATGATTGAGGAAAATATGGATAATCTGATTCCTGTAGCCTTCATCGATAGGATTCCAAGTCTGGCTGGCGAACACAAATTTAACCAACTTATGTCTTCAGACGCACCATTCACCAAACATCCGAATGTGCTCAATTTTAAGCGCAGATTAGAAGAAGACCGTGCCCGGATGAAAGAGGAAATGGAAAAAAATCAGGAAATAGTTGGACAAAAATTCATCGACATTGAAGAGCCTGACGCTGACGGCGTCACACATAAATTGAGTGAGTATGTGGGCAATGGGAAGTGGGTGCTGGTTGATTTTTGGGCATCGTGGTGCGGTCCATGTAAGAATGAGATGCCATTCGTGGTTGACGCCTACAAGAAGTACCACGACAAAGGGTTCGATGTTGTCGGCTTGTCGTTTGACAAAGATAAAGATGCCTGGTTGAAGGCAATCACCGATTGGGAAATGCCGTGGATTCACCTTTCCGACCTAAAACAATGGAAGAGTGTGGCTCAAGGTGCGTACAATGTTATGGGCATACCCGACAATCTTCTGATTGACCCCGAAGGCACAATTGCTGCCCGTGGGCTGCGAGGCCAAGATTTAGAAACAAAACTTGCCGAGATTTTCAAGTAATTGGAAGTAATAAACCGCTAAAATTCTAAAACAATGAAAAAAGGTATTCTAACAATTTGTCTATCAATTGCAACTGTATGTGTTATGGCACAAAACGTAATCAAACTTCCCGAGCCTGACAAAAATGTGTCGATGACACTCTATCAGGCTCTGCAACAGCGCAAATCGGTGCGAGAATACAGCAACAAGGACATCGACGATATGAAACTCAGCCAGTTGCTTTGGGCTGCGGTTGGCATCAACCGTCCCGACGGACACCTCACCGCTCCCACTGCCATTAACGCTCAAGACATTACTGTTTACGTTTGCCGCAAAGACGGCGCATATCTATATGTGGCCAAGGACAACGCCTTGCAGAAAGTTTCCGACAAGGATTTGCGTAAAGAAGTTGCATCGGCTCAGCAATTTGCAGTTGAAGCGCCTGTCAGCCTT
>JAEEGJ010004383.1_pt1 | contig 48032 bp, 35 predicted proteins | sample 8958761 | NCBI WGS metagenome assembly JAEEGJ01 (sample SAMN16246546, study PRJNA631951) | gut metagenome | biome: gut microbiome; feature: rumen; material: RS-attached | host: Bos | place: Iran: Karaj | collected 2018-10
AAGGCTACCCGGGCAAACGCCACTACGGCGGCTGCGAAGTGGTTGACGAAGTTGAGACGCTGGCCATTGAGCGCCTGAAGAAAATCTACGGCGCCGAATATGCCAACGTGCAGCCCCACTCTGGCGCACAGGCCAATGCCGCCGTTCTGCTGGCAGTGCTGAAACCGGGCGACAAGTTTATGGGTCTCGACCTTGCACACGGCGGACACCTTTCGCACGGCTCGGCAGTGAACACATCGGGTATGATTTACACCCCCTGCGCCTACCACCTGAACAAGGAAACAGGCCGTGTTGACTACGATGAGATGGAAGAAATTGCAATGCGCGAGAAGCCGAAATTGATTATCGGCGGTGGCTCAGCCTACAGCCGCGAATGGGACTACAAGCGTATGCGCCAGATTGCCGACGCCTGCGGCGCTCTGCTGATGGTGGATATGGCTCACCCTGCAGGACTCATCGCAGCAGGACTGCTCGACAACCCTGTTAAATATGCCGACATTGTAACATCGACAACTCACAAGACTCTGCGCGGACCACGCGGCGGTATCATCCTGATTGGCAAAGACTTCCCGAATCCGTTCGGAAAAACAACCAAAAAAGGCGAAATCCGCTCGATGGGCAGCCTGATTAACTCGGCAGTCTTCCCAGGACAACAAGGCGGACCACTCGAGCACGTGATTGCAGCCAAAGCCGTTGCCTTCGGCGAAGCACTCACACCCGAATTCAAAGAGTATCAGAAACAGGTGCAGAAGAACGCCGCAGCCCTTGCAAAAGGTATGATGAACAAAGGCTTCTACATTGTTTCAGGCGGCACCGACAACCACTCGATGCTGGTTGACCTTCGTCCGAAATACGCTGAACTGACTGGCAAGGTGGCTGAAAAAGCACTTGTTGCCGCCGACATCACGGTGAATATGAACCTTGTACCGTTCGACACCCGCTCGGCTATGCAGACCAGCGGCCTGCGTCTTGGCACACCAGCCATCACCACCCGCGGCCTGAAGGAATCAGATATGGACATTATCGTGGATATGATTGACCGCGTTCTGGCCGACCCTGAAAACGAGAGCGTTATCGCAAAAGTTAAAGCCGAAGTGAACGAGATGATGATGCCGCGCCCGATGTTCGCGTGGTAATAAAATCCGATAGTAAAAATTGCCCGTCAAACGATTGCATTTGGCGGGCATTTTTTTTGCAAAAAAAGTTGCAGAATAATCGGTTTTTAATCGATAATAAGTACCTTTACCACAACTGAAAAAATAGAATCTTGGACAACAAACGCAACAATACACGCAGACATTGTAAGCACTTGTGTGCCATGGCTTTATTGTGTTTTGCGATACTCTTCGGATGCGCCGAAAAGGGACGTCACGGAAGCATCAGCGAAGGCTCGGTAAAGTTTAAAATCACCTATTTGCAGACAGAAAAAGAGAATCCGATTATCGGCCTTCTGCCTTCAACAATTGTGATGCACTTCAAAAACGACAAGGTGATTCTTGAGATGGAGGGCTGGTTGGGAATATTCAGGTCAGCATTCATCAAAGACGGCGACAAAAAAGCCTATACCCTACTTAAAATACTGAACAAGAAATATTTATACGTTTCAACATCAGAAGAAGGCTACTATGGCATGAGCCGCCCCGACAATCTGCAAATCAATTTTGACAATACTGAAAAAGACATGATCGGGTTTCACTGCAACCATGCAAGCGTGAGCATCGGCGACTCCACCTCGTTTGATGTGTTCTACACCACCGACATCAAAATCAGCAACGCCACAGCCAACACACCTCTCGACAAAATTCCAGGAATGCCAATGGATTTCAGACTCTCGATGAACGGCATCCCCATGCACCTTGAAGCGATTGAATTCATTAACGAAAAAATATCGAACAAGACATTTGAAATTCCTGAAGGTTACGAACGCGTTGAACGGTCGCAAATGGACGAAATTTTCAATGGAATAGGCAAATAATTTTGCCTTTTTTTCGTTTCAATCCTGACAATTAAGACTATGGCAAAGAAAAAAAACAACAATACTGTTGATGATATAGACGTGAGCGTGACCGTCCGTCGGCGCACCATTGTGGGTGTCTGCCTCACTGCGTTCACGGTTTACATGGCCTTCGCCTTCATTTCGTATCTATTCACCTGGCGCATCGACCAAAGCACGCTCGATGTTCCGGCCAGCAAACTCTTTTTCAACCCAAACATTGTGGCCAGCAACTGGACAGGCACATTCGGAGCCTTTCTGGCTCACCGATTCATGTACCGATGGATTGGTCTGCCGTCGTTCGCGCTGATTGTGATTCTGGCCGTGGTTATTTTCAAATTATTTAATATCAAGACATTACCCGTTAGCAAGACCATCAAATTGTCGATTGTCTATTCCATTTGGGGCTCGATTGCGCTGGGCTACGTGTTCCACCACGCTGCATTCACTCCTGGTGGCGCACATGGATATTTTGTCAGCGAATGGATGAACGCTGTGATTGGCAAGTTGGGTACTGGTATTGTGCTGATTACCTGCCTGTTCGCCATTCTGTCGTTCACTTTCGACAGTTTTATTACCCGATGCCGCACTTTCATGAAAGAACTCATCCGTCCGAAAGTGACCGACAAGGAACTGCCGCCATCAACGGAACAAGAGTCGCCTACCGAAACAAATGAAAATGAACAAAATACAGAAACCGTTGATATTGATGCAACCGATGTTGAGAATGCAGAGAACGAACAATCAGAAGGCGATGACAACGACAACACTCCGTTTGTGAATAACGACAAAGACCTTCTGAAATTCGAAATCAAGACTACCACAACTATTGACGAGTCAGATAATCAACAAAATATCAATCCAACTGACGAATCGTTTGACAATCTCGACGATGTGGAATCGAAATTGCTTGACGATGACAACAATGATTCAAACGACAACAATATCAGCGATTTAGGCCGTGGACAAGACGATTTCATCGTCACCGACGCCACAAAGAAAAACGAAGAAATTCCATCGGACGATAACACTGAAGATGAGCCGAATACCGATGTCGAAATAGATATTAAGAGAAACGAAGAAGACACTCAATCGGCTAACGAAATAGACCTTGAGCCATACGACCCCACCCGAGACCTTGAGAACTACCGCCTGCCATCAATCGACCTTCTGAACGACTATGAGCAGAACAACACGGCTGTTTCAAACGAGGAACTGATTGCAAACAAGGACAAAATTGTTGAAACACTGAACGATTATAAAATCCAGATTGCCAAAATCAACGCCACTGTCGGACCGACCATCACGCTTTACGAGATTGTTCCCGCCAAAGGTGTCAAAATATCGAAAATCAAGAATTTAAGTGATGATATTGCATTGAGCCTTGCCGCTCTCGGAATCCGCATCATAGCGCCAATTCCTGGCCGCGGAACCATCGGTATTGAAGTGCCGAACGAGAAGCCGCAAACGGTAGCAATGCGCACGGTGATTGCATCGCCAAAGTTCCAGGAATCGAAATACGAACTGCCCGTGGCCATTGGCAAAAACATTGCCAACGAAACCTACGTGTTCGACCTGACCAAAACGCCGCACCTGCTTGTGGCTGGTGCCACTGGTCAAGGTAAATCTGTGGGACTGAACGCGATACTGACATCGCTGCTCTACAAGAAACATCCGTCGCAACTGAAACTTGTGCTGGTCGACCCGAAGAAGGTGGAACTGACGCTCTACAAGTCGCTTGAGAAATATTTCTTGGCCAAACTGCCCGATGCTGAAGAAGCGATTATCACTGATACTCAAAAGGTTGTGAACACATTGCAATCGCTCTGCATTGAGATGGACTCGCGCTATGACCTGCTGAAAGATGCACAGTGCCGCAACATTAAAGAGTACAACGCCAAATTCATCAGCCGCAAACTCAACCCCACCAAGGGACACCGCTATCTGCCTTACATTGTGGTAGTTATTGATGAGTTTGCCGACCTTATTATGACCGCAGGCAAGGAGGTTGAGTTGCCAATCGCCCGTCTGGCACAGTTGGCGCGCGCCATTGGTATTCACCTGATTATCGCCACCCAGCGACCGACAACAAACATCATCACTGGTCTGATAAAAGCCAACTTCCCTGCCCGAATCGCCTTCCGCGTGATGAGTATGATTGACTCGCGCACCATTCTCGACGCACCAGGAGCCAACCAACTTATCGGCCGCGGCGATATGCTAATCTCGATGGGCAGCGAGACCACCCGCGTGCAGTGCGCATTTGTGGACACTCCTGAACTTGAGCGCATTATGCATCACATTGAGCAGCAGCAGAGTTATACAGGAGCGTTTGAACTGCCCGAATACGTGCCCGAAGGCAGCGCTGGTGGCGATATGGAGAATGTCGACCTCTCGAAACGCGACTCGATGTTTGAAGAAGCCGCCCGCATAATCGTGATAAACCAGCAAGGCTCTACATCATTGATACAGAGAAAGTTCTCTATCGGCTACAACCGTGCAGGCCGCATAATGGACCAGTTGGAAGCCGCAGGAATCGTGGGACCGTTCCAGGGCGCCAAGGCACGCGAAGTGCTCATCCCCGACGAATTGAGCCTCGACCGTTTATTGGAATCTTTACGTTGAAGAAAATGAAAAAGATACTCGTCATATTACTGGCTTTTGCCACGATGAACTGCTTTGCGCAGAAAGACCCCGAAGCGAAAAAAGTGCTCGACAAGGCCGCAAACAAAGTGCAGTCATACAAGAACATAAGCATCGATTTTGACTATCTGTTTGAGAATCTTGCCGAAGAAAAAAGCGAAACCTACAGCGGCAACCTGATAATCAAAGGCAACAAATTCCGCATGGATGTTGACCAAACCACAACGTTCTGCGATGGCAAATGCCGTTGGGTATATCTGTCTGAAAGCAATGAAGTTACCATCTCGCCGATTGAACTTTCCGACGATGATGCCCCAGAAGAAAAATTCCTGTCGGACCCAATGTCGCTATACACCGTCTATCGCGACGGATTCAAATATCTGCTGAACGATGACGAAACCATTGGTGGCAAGACCATGCACGTGGTGGAACTGGCTCCCGAAAACATCAAAAAGCCTTACTTCAAGATAAGATATTGGTTCACACAAGATTACATTCTTTATCAAATCAAGTGTTTCCAGAAAGACGGAACGCGCTATACGCTTACTCTCTCAAAATTCGATGTCAATCAGAAAATTGATGAATCGCAACTGAATTTCGACGCGAAAAAGTACCCTGGCGTGGAAGTTATCGACATGAGAGATTGATTGTTTTGTACATCATCTTTCGTGTCTGCTTACGAAAAAAAGACTTAAACATAATATCATGAAAACGAAGAACTTATTCTTAATGATTCTATTCATCGTATTTCTGTCTTGCGAAAAGCACGAGGAAAAATCATCATCAAATCCAATTGTAGGATACTGGGAATTAGTAAAGATTTCAGGTGGATTCAGCGGAGGTGTTTGGACTCCTGATGAATGCGCATATCTAAATATCAAATCAGACGGCACATTTGGGTTTTATAATGCCTCTGGCAGACTCGCTGTTGGTACAATTACAACAGAAACGGACTCGAACAATGATGTGTGGTATTGGTTTAATATTGATAGTACAAAATCCTCTTTTGATGCACCATTACCAATGTCAACTACAGAGCCCAAAAGAGCCACCCTATATGATGCCAACCACTCGCACTGCCTATCTTTGTCAGACCCTTGCTGCGATATGTATCAATATGATTTTGAAAAAGTTAAAGAAGAGTGAGGCCATTATCCCGCCGAATATCGTCAATCCACTTCCCCACTACGGGTGCAGAATAGTTGAATAATTGGTCGATGGCTTCGGCGGGAGTGTCGGCAAACTGCACCATTGCGGCGTGCTGCGGCAAAAGCATCTTCTCGCTGACCATAAACTCAAGTTGAGCCTTCAAGTGATTGTAGAATCCGTTGATATTCAGCACGACAATCGGCTTTTTATGGAAGCTTAACTGTCCGCCCGACAAGATTTCGAACATCTCGTCCATAGTGCCAAAGCCGCCAGGCAGAACCACGAATCCGTCCGAAAGGCGCTCCATTGTGGTCTTGCGTTCTGGCATTGTGCCCACGGTGAGCATCTCTGCCAAACCTGTCTGCGCCAGTTGGCGACCAGCCAGAAATTCGGTGATAACGCCAGTAACCTTGCTTCCGCCAGCCATCGCGGCTTCCGCCACGCAACGCATAAGCCCAACGTTGGCTCCACCATAAACCATATTGAGCCCACGAGCGGCAAGCATTGAGCCGAATTCAGAGGCAACACGCTCATATTCATCGTTTGAGCCCCGATTCGACGCACAAAAAACGCAGACGGTTTTCATCGCGTCTAAATTATTTGTTGTTGCAATGAATCAGTCGAAGTGTGTGCCCCATACGCTCTTTTTTGGTGCGCATATAGAACTCATTGTACTTGTTCGGCTCAATCTCAATTGGCACATTCTCAACCACTTCGAGCCCGTAGGCTTCAAGTCCGATGCGTTTCACAGGATTGTTTGTCATCAGGCGCATCTTGCTCACGCCCAACTCTCGCAGAATGCTCGCCCCCACCCCATAGTCGCGCTCATCGGCATCGAAACCCAGGTGAATGTTGGCATCAACGGTGTCGTAGCCGTGTTCCTGCAACTCGTAGGCCTTGATTTTAGCCATTAGTCCAATGCCGCGGCCTTCCTGATTCATATAGATAATCACGCCTTTACCTTCTTTATCAATGGTTTGCATTGCCTTGTGAAGTTGCTCGCCGCACTCGCAGCGCATCGAGCCGAAAATGTCGCCCGTCATACACGATGAGTGGACGCGCACCAGAATCGGTTCGTCCTTGCCCCACGAACCCTTAATCAAAGCGATGTGCTCCTTGTTATTCGACTTCTGAAGGAATGGAATAAGGCGGAAATCACCATAGGCCGTCGGCAAATGAACCTCTGGACCGCGCTCGATGAGCGTGTCCTGTTGCAGACGGTAGGCAATCAGGTCTTTGATAGTTATTATATTGAGATTAAACTCTTTAGCGATTTGTTGCAACTGCTCCATCCGTGCCATTGTGCCGTCCTCGTTCATAATCTCGATGAGCGCAGCTGCAGGATGAAGTCCTGCAAGACGGGCCAAATCGACAGCGGCTTCGGTATGGCCAGCGCGACGGATAACTCCCTTATTTTGAGCATAAAGCGGATTGATATGTCCTGGACGCGCAAAAGTCGATGGCTTTGATTCAGGGTCGGCCAAAGCCTTGATGGTTGCGGCACGGTCGGCAGCGGAAACGCCTGTGGTACAGCCTTCTATCTTATCGACCGACACAGTGAACGGCGTGCCCAAAATCGATGTGTTGTTATCAACCATGTGACCGAGTTCAAGTTCGGCGCAACGGTCGATGGTGATGGGCGCGCAGAGCAGTCCGCGGCCGTTTTTTAGCATAAAATTGACTTTCTCGGGAGTGATTTTTTCAGCGGCAATCACAAAATCGCCTTCATTCTCACGGTCTTCATCATCCACAACTATAACAAAATCACCACGTTTGATAGCCTCAATGGCCTCTGGAATCGTGTTCAGTTTTATATCGGCATTATCCATTGCATCTTGTTTTAAGATGTGCAAAAGTATGCAGAAAAAACAGAGAAAGCGAAAATTGTCTGCCGAAAGTTATGGACGCACATCTTTCTATTTAAGAGTGCACAGATACCCCAACTTATAAAAGCCGAACAGTCGCATTGATGGTTTGTTGCTCAATAAGTTGCGTTCAAGCAGACTGCGCAGCAGACGGAACTTGAATGCGACAAATCCTGTCAAATGCAGTTTTTGTAACTTGCTGTAAGTCTGCAATAACTGACTGTAATCGCGCAATTCGTCAGAATGCGCTTTTAAGTTTTCGATTCCACGTCGGGTTTTAGCAAGGAATTGCTCAGCAGTGTCAGTATCATCGTGATAGACAGGATTTTGAATATGCAGAATCGGCTCGCCAGCCAGTTGCAATTTTTCGCCAAACAAAGTGTCTTCGTGACCATAATCCACAAACGTTTCATCGAAACGGATTTGTTGAGCCAATTTACTATCAATCAGATAATTTGATGTCTTAAAACTCAGATACGGACGGGCTTCACGTTGTTTCAATGTCAGCACTTCATGAGTGATACCATATTTATATCGCAACGAATTGACATTCTGTTCATTGCCGCTTCTGTAAGCCAATCCGCCGCAAACCACTCTCACCTGCCCCATCGCATCAACGTAACGTTTCAAGAAATTGGCATCGGCAGGAAAAACATCGGCATCAAGACTCAAAATCCACTGATATTTAGCCTCTTGCAGCAGTCGGTTGCGCATTTTTGCAATATCAATTCTCTCATCGAGCAGAACAAAACGGCAATTGGGCATAGTGGCTATCTGGCTGTTTTTCTGTACAATGGTGGCATCAGTCGAGGCATCGTCAACCACTACAATCTCGTAAGCAATCTGCAAAGCGTCGGCTTGCCGCGACAACTCTGCAACTAACTGATTACAAGCGCAATTATATGTCGGTATCAGAATCGAAAGCACTTCGGTCTATTTTTAGCAAATGTATAAAAATGCCAAAAGCCGCCGCGCATTTAAGCATTTAAAACACCGCGAAATACGTATAAAAAGGTATTCAAAACATATTATTTCAATAGGTATATTTGCAGCCGATTTTAAACAGTTATAAAAACTTAATTTTCAGATTATGAGTTACAAAAGAATCCTTACCATTCAAGACATTTCGTGCGTCGGACAGTGCTCGCTGACCGTTGCGCTTCCAATCATATCGGCTTGCGGCGTTGAGACCGCAGTTCTGCCTTCGGCTGTGCTTTCGACACACACGGGCGGCTTCAAGGGCTTCACTTTCCGCGACCTGACCGAAGATATGCCTCTCATTGAACAACATTGGAACAAAGAAGGCATCAAATTCGCAGCCGTTTATACAGGCTATCTTGGTAGTACAAAGCAAATTGACTACGTTATCAGCATCATAAATTCGACACTCGAAAGTGGCGCAAAAATCGTCATCGACCCAGCAATGGCCGACAATGGCACGCTCTACTACGGTTTCGACGACGTGTTTGTAAAAGCAATGGCAAAACTCTGTGCAAAAGCCGATTACGTGCTGCCGAACATCACCGAAGCCTGCTTCATCACTGGCACCGAGTACAAAACCGAATACGACAAGGCCTACGTTATGGATTTGCTGCAAAAACTGACGGCTAACGGCGCTAAGAACGTGATTCTGACTGGTGTAAGTTACAAACCCGAAACCACAGGCGTGGTTGTTTACGAGAACGGCAACTATAACTACTACGAGCACAAGAAGATAGCACAAGGATGCCACGGCACAGGCGATGTTTACGCTTCGGCTTTTGTGGGCGCGCTGATGAACGGTAAACCTGCCTACGACGCCGCAAAAATCGCAGCCGATTACACCGTGAAATGTATCGAGAACACGCAAGACGGCTCGAACCACTGGTACGGCTGCAAGTTCGAGACTGCAATCGCTGATTTGCTCAAGATGCTGGGGAAATAATTCCTTTCCGAACAAATACAACGCAAGTCGATTCGGCTTGCGTTTTTTTTGCCAAAAAATGTGCAATTTTGGCACGCTTTAGAGCGTTTTTAAACGAAAGAAAATCAAACGATGACTCTCCGACATATATTTTCAATAGCGATTCTGCTGCTCGTAACTCTTTCTGTATCAGCGCAAGATTCCGAAAGCGAACAGCAGTATAAGGCTGCAATGCAGAACGCCAAAACCGCTTTCGATGCAAAGATGTACTCCGAAGCGCTCTACTTCTACCGCGAGGCTCTGAAAATCAAACCCGATGCAAAACTGCCACGCTATAAGATTGAGGACATCCGCACCATCTACATCGATGACGGAATAAAAGAAATTGCTGAAAACAAGCAAATTGCGCAAGAGGAAGTAAAAAAGCAGGCCGAAGCCAAAGCCGATGAACGCATTGAAAATGAGATTGAGCAAGCACAGAAAGAACTTGAGACTCTGAAAGTTGCAATGGTCATCAGCATCGATGAAGAACCCATGGTTGAGGACGATGTCGTGGAAATTGCCGATGTGGAGCCAACGCTCGAGACGAAACCGATTGAGCCTGAACCAGAGCCTCAACCCGAACCAATCGAGCCTGAACCCATTGTAACTCAACCAGTTGAACCCGTCATAGAAGAACCGAAGCCAAAAGAAAAAGCCATTGAGCAGCCTGCGCCGAAAGAAGAGACTCCTGCTCCCAAAGCCGAAGAGCCCGCTCCCAAACCTGTGCAACCTGCACCCAAACCCGCTCCTGCCAAAACTGTCAGCAAACCAACGCAAAAGCCTGTCAGTCAGCCAAAACAGATGACCGACGAGGAGAAAAAAGCATGGAAAGAAGCCGAAAAACAAAAACTCCGCCAACAATATCCCGAACAAAAAACTGTTTTGGAGTTCGAGCAGCCTGGCAAGCATATCACCCGCATTATCATGAACGTTGACAATGAGATAACCGTTTATCTAAAAGTCAAACACAATTGGGGCGCAACTTTTTTCTTTGTGGAAGAAATAGGCGAAGATTTGCGAAGCATCGACGAGGTTTCTTTCAACAAAAAGACTAATCTGCAAAACTATGGACATTAAATTCTACCAATACATCGACGCCACGCCCGAGGACGTGTTCATGTCGCTAACCAACCCGCGCTCAATCGAGTTGTGGAGCAGTCTGCCAGCCGATATGAGTGCCGAGGAAGGTTACGAATTCTCAATTTTCGACGGCGATATTGTCGGTCGAAACCTGAAAGTGGTTGAAAATGAGATGCTACAGCAAGAATGGTATTTCGGAGACGAAAATGCCGAACCGTCAATCGCCACCATCAAACTACACCCCGACAAGAACGGCACAAGTGTGGAAGTGCGCCACACAAACATTCCCGCCGACGCTTTCGACAACATCAACGAGGGCTGGCGCGAATACTACATCGGCGCAATTAAGCATTTTTGCGAGGATGAGGAATAAACAAAAAAAACGTGCGAATCAAATTCATCCGCACGTTTTATCAGTATAATTGTCTGATTTATTTCAGCAATTTATTAAAATCTGATTCCGACACTTTTCGATACGATGAATAAATGTAAGACGGCGTTCCATCACCCTTGACTCCGATTAGCCTGATTGCCGTAAAACCAACAGTATTGGCTTTCAATATTTTAAGGTCAGGCATTTTATCGTCAGCAGAACTTAATACAACCGCCCTCCCGTTACTGTAAATCTGGCCACTCCTAATATACGGAATTGACGGGTCGTGGTCAACATACAACACATAATTGAAAGCAGAATCGTCAGCAAAAAAGTAACCGTCAGGACCGATTCCGATAATATCTTTCCAAAAATTCTCTTTCGACAACGTGCCATTTTGCTCAATCCTACAGCCATCAGTTTGTTCGGCGAAATAATTATTCTTCAGATACTTATCAAAATCTTCAGAAGAAATCAGTCCGTCATTGGCTGGCGATGGAATGCCGTTGCTGTCTATTGTGAATTTTGCGTCTTTACTGATTGCGATTGTTTCGTCGTCGTCTTTGCTGCACGCTGAAAACAGCACCGCCAGTGCTGAAATTAGAATTAGTTGTTTTTTCATAAAAAAGTAAAATTTAGGTTATTCGTAAATCTTATGCTGTCCCGCTAAAAGCGTGTTTTTCAGCAGACTAATGATAGTCATTGGGCCGACACCGCCTGGAACGGGCGTAATGTAACTGCACAGGGGCGCCACCTCATCGAACTTGACATCGCCTTTGAGTTTGAAGCCCGATTTGGTTTCGGTCGAAGGCAGACGGTGGATTCCAACGTCGATTACTACGGCGCCTGGCTTAATCATATCGGCGGTTACAAACTCGGGCTTGCCGATTGCAACTATCAGAATATCAGCGCGGCGGCAAATCTCTTTCAGATTTTTCGAGCGGCTGTGGCAAATGGTTACGGTGGCGTTGCCTGGGTTCGATTTGCGCGACATCAGCAGACTGATTGGCGTGCCGACAATGTTGCTGCGGCCCAAAACAACGCACTCTTTCCCCTCTGTTTCAATATTATAGCGTGCCAACAACTCCATAATTCCTGCTGGTGTTGCAGGCAAGAATGCAGGCAGGCTCATCGCCATACGGCCTGTGTTGATTGGGTGGAAACCGTCAACATCTTTGCGGTAGTCGATTGCCTCGATAACTTTATTCTCGCTAATATGCTTTGGCAAAGGCAATTGCACAATCAGACCATCCACATTTGGGTCGGCATTGATTTCGGCGATTTTGGCAAGCAGTTCGGCCTCGGTAATATCGGCAGGGAACCGCACATCGGTGGATTCGAAGCCCACAGCGTGGCACGTCTTGATTTTGCTGTTCACGTAAGTGGTGCTGGCACCATCGTCGCCCACCTGAATCACAGCCAGATTGGGGCGTTTCTGCCCGTTTTTCACCATCTCCTCAACCTGCTGAAGAATTTCAGCCTGCATTTGCTGGTTTATTGCCTTTCCGTCAATTAGTTGCATATTTCTTGAGTTATAAGTTTTAAGTTTAGGTATAAGGTACAAGTTATAAGTTTAATATGCTAGGTGTTGAGTTCGTACAAATATTCCACTTCGTAATTCGTAATTCAAAATTCGTAATTTACTAATGCCTAACTCCTAATTCCTACATCCTAAATAATTTACATTCTTCCTCTCATATTTTTCATCTGGCTCATCATCTGCGCCATTCGCTTTGCGCCGTTGCCGCCGCTCACCATCTTCATCATCTTGCTGGTGTCCTCAAACTGCTTCATCAGGCGGTTAACTTCCTGAATCGAAGTGCCGCTGCCTGCAGCAATGCGCTTGCGTCGGCTACCGTTGATAATGGCGGGAGTTTCGCGCTCGGCAGGTGTCATCGAGCCGATTATGGCCTCAATGCCCTTGAATGCGTTGTCATCGATATCCATATCCTTCACGGCCTTGCCGATTCCTGGAATCATCGACGCAAGGTCTTTCAGGTTGCCCATCTTCTTCACCTGATTGATTTGCGACAGGAAGTCGTTGAAATTGAAGGTGTTTTTGGCAATTTTCTTCTGAATGGCGCGGGCCTCTTCGGCATCGAACTGCTCCTGTGCACGCTCGACCAACGACACAATGTCGCCCATACCCAAAATGCGGTCGGCCATACGGTCGGGGTGGAATACATCGAGAGCGTCCATTTTCTCGCCCATTCCTACAAACTTGATTGGCTTGTTCACCACCGAACGGATTGAAAGCGCCGCACCACCTCGGGTGTCGCCGTCGAGTTTGGTAAGAACAACACCGTCGAAATCGAGTCTGTCGTTGAACTCTTTGGCTGTATTCACCGCATCCTGTCCCGTCATCGAATCGACAACAAACAAGGTCTCGTGCGGCGTGACGGCCTTTTTAATGGCGGCAATCTCGTCCATCATCTGCTCATCAACAGCCAGACGACCCGCCGTATCGACAATCACAAGGTCGAAGCCTTCCTGCTTCGCATATTTGAGTCCGTTGGTGGCAATCTGCACGGGATTTTGGTTGCCTTCCTCAGTATATACCTCAACGCCAATCTGTTGGCCCAAGACTTTCAACTGGTCGATAGCGGCAGGACGATAAACGTCGCCCGCAATCAAAAGCGGCATCTTTCCGCGCTTGGTTTTCAGGCGGTTAGCGAGTTTTCCGCTGAAGGTTGTCTTACCCGAACCTTGCAGACCCGCAATCAGAATAACTGTCGGATTGCCCTTCATGTTGATATCCTCCGCCGTCGAGCCCATCAGTTCAACCAACTCGTCATGGACAATCTTAATCATCAACTGCCCAGGCTTGATTGACGTTAACACATTCTGTCCCAGCGCTTTCTGCTTAACGGTATCGGTGAATGTCTTTGCGGTTTTGTAGTTGACGTCGGCGTCGAGCAGGGCTTTGCGCACCTCTTTGAGCGTTTCGGCAACGTTTATTTCGGTGATTTTGCCTTCGCCCTTCAGAATCTTGAAAGAGCGTTCGAGTTTATCTGACAGATTTTCAAACATTTTCTTGAATTGTTACTATTTTTTAACGAAAGGCAAAGGTAACATAAATTCGTTAACAGAAAGATTGAGCGGGGATTGAATGTGGTAGCAAAACATTTCGTATAAATCGATTCTGTTTAAACACGCAGGGCTGCCATAATATGGCAGCCCTGCCTTTTAAATCAAAATTCCATGCGGGTATCCATCAATGCAATCCTACGCTAGCGATAGCGCCCAATATCATTAATATCCAAACGGTTATGGCAGAAAGAACCCAAACACCAGCAAAACAGAGTCCGACAATGCCGCAAATGCGCCCTGCGTTGGCGTTCTTGGCCGAACTTTCGGTATATTTTGCTGGGGATTCGTCGTAGAGAGTTTTTGCTTTTTTGGCAAACACAATCGCCAGAATACCCAACACAATTCCTATCACCGCGCCAAAACCGCAGCAAATGCACGCAATACTCAAAATGCCCATTACCAGAGCCGCGCTCGAATTTGGCAACTGCTCGCCGCCAACATTCAGATTTTCAATACGTTCTTCCATAACTCAAAAGATTTTAATTATGTAATTCACTGTTATAATGACGATGTTCAAAACAAAAAGTGACACCAAAATGCGACTTCCATGCCGAAATTTGAAAATTAAATGCAAAACAAGGAAAACGAACATCAGAATCAGTGGAATCAGAGCGGGAAACATTGCAATACTCTCGCCTATCTTGCCTTCAAGCAACAATTTAAGCGCCCGCTGACATCCACACCACGGACATTCAAAGCCCAAATATTTCTTGTAGAAACAAGGAATGTCGAAATTGTAACGGATGCCGAACATACCAACCTCCCGCTCTATTCACTTCCGCTCGGGCACATTCACGTTCCGTCCCATCACCTCGCGAGCCTCTTTGGCGTACTGATGCAAGCGGCCCCAATTGTCGGACTTGATTGGCTCAATCACCCCTGCCTCAACATCGGCCACAGGTACAATATAAAACAGACGCTTGTCGCCAACTTTCGGATAGTGGACATACGTGAGTTGATAGTCGGCTTCGATTTTCGGTTTCTGGCCATTACGCTTTGTAAGTTTGATGTTTACGACTGTCGCACCATCGCGCGGGGCGGTGCGTTGCGCACTCACAAAATTGCCCAACGAATAAACCAAAAACTGATTGGCGGCGGTGTCCATCTCCATTGGTTGCAACACGTGCGGGTGCGAGCCAATTATCAAGTCAACACCTTGTTTTTTAAGCATTTCGGCTTGCTGTATCTGCGTGCGGCTTGGCATTGTGTCGTACTCAATGCCCCAATGCATACAAGCGATTATCAAATCAGGATTCTGCCGTTTGGCAGCGGCTATATCGCTGATTATATTCTGTTTGACAATGCGATTAACAACCGTACCCTTCGGGGTTGGCAGTTCGTTGGTGCCGTAGGTGTAGTTTAAGATGGCCAGTTTCAAACCTTTAACGTTGTAAATCAGCGGATAAGTGCGGCGCCACTCGGCCGAATCGTGGAATGTGCCAGTATGCGTAATCTTCAATGAATCAAGCACATCGAGCGTGCGGGCAACACCTTTCAGACCACCATCGCAAGAGTGATTGTTGGTGGTAAGCAGAATGTCGAAACCGCAATCGCGGACAGCCGTGGCCAACGGGTCGGGCGACGAGAACTGCGGATAGCCCTTGTATGGCGGTCCAGCAAACGTAACTTCCAAATTAGCAACCGCCAAATCGGCTTTTTCAACATACGGACAGATATAGCGGAAGCAGTCGGTGTAGTCGTAGGTTTTGGTTGAATCGTTGTAGGCGGCGGCAATCTGCGAGTCGTGGCCCATTATGTCGCCCGCAAATAGCAGAGTTACAACCGAATCGGCCGTTTGTGCGCTTGCAAAAGTGGCAACCGACATTGCCGCAACAAGCAAAATATTTTTCAGTCTAATCATCATATGTCAAACTCTCAATCCTTCAATTATTCAACAACTTACTTCTTACGATAGATATTCAGGAACACTGGCAAGTGGTCGCTGTAGCCTCCCAAATACTTGTAACCAGCGTAGGTGCGATAAGGCTTGAATCCGACATTAGTGTCATCTGCCTCTAGCAGGAACGGCGGATTGAACACGCGCGCATCGTCTTTCGTGGTGGTAAGCGGACCATTGCCGTCGAGCAACGAGCCACTGATTATCATCTGGTCGAGAATGCCCCAGACACCATCGTATTTATGTGTGCCCCAACCTTTTACAAACTGCATATAGTATGCCAAATTGTATAGCCGCGATGTCTCAATGGTTGAGAAATCGGTCTGCGCCTGCAACTCAACGCAGACGCTGTTGTTGTCGGGATAGTCGTTCAAGTCGCCCATTATCAGAATTGCAGCACGCTGATTATCAGCCTGAAGCGAATCAACTTTCGAGCGGACAATCTTTGCCACTTCGCGGCGCAATTCATCGGTTTCAGTCTGCCCGCCCCATCGCGACGGCCAGTGATTGACAAAGACGTGCAGCGTGTCGCCGTGGACGGTGGTACCTGACGCCATAATTATATCGCGCGTGCCTCGGCCGTTCTTGTTCACATACACAGGGATATATGACACGTTGAATGGCTTAAAACGCTTCGGCTGGTAAAGCATAGCCACATCGATTCCGCGGCTGTCAGGCGACTCTTTATGCAAGAATTTATACTCAAACCGCCGCAGGTTCGAACTGTTCACAAGGCTCTCAATCACCTGCCGCGACTCAACCTCACACAGCCCCACAATATCGGGCGGTGTCCAACCGCCAACGGCCGTTATCACTTTGGCAATCTGAGCCCGTTTGGTGTAGAAACGTTGCTTGGTCCAGTGTTTTTCGCCATCGGGTGTGAACTCATCGTCATTTTTAAGCGAATCGTTCTCAACGTCGAAAAAGTTCTCGCAGTTGTAGAACATCACACGCAGATAACGCTCGTTTTCAATCGCTTGACGCAGATCTTCGGGCAACTCTGTACTTTGCGAAAAAGCCGCAAACCCAATTAGTAACAATAATAATATGGTCAGTGTACGTTTCATTGCTCAATCCTTTCATAAGCGCCCAAATCGGGCAGACTGTCGCGCACAACGCCATCCAAATCAAGCGGAAAATCAATCAGATAAGCAGCATTGCCTTTATCCTTCGCCGCCGACAGAGTATCAAGATGGAAATCACCTTCGGCAGGATTGACAAAGCGTGGCAGATCAGTCGGCTCTGTTATCACATTGACAAACAGACTCGTGTCGCTAATATCAAACTGCGGATTGATTTTGAGCATACAATTTTCGAACTTGAAATTGAAAACCGTATTTTCATCTAAATCTATAGACCTGTCAATCACCAGTTCGGAAGTGAGCGAGCCGTAAATTATGCTATTGGCAAAATGCGCGTCAAAATCAAAGATGTTAAATGTGTCTTTACTTGAATAATAATTGTTGAAGACCAACAACGGCATTGTATGGCGCGCCGTGAAATTGGCAAGCGTAGTATGCACAAAATTGTATTTACCGCCCAATGTGAGCGCTGCCGCATAGTAGTCGCAATTGTATATCACTGTGTTGTAGACATTTAAATTGGTCGTCTGCGCATAAATACCTGCAATTGCCATGTTTTCAATCACCGAGTTCGAGAGCGTCAGTGTGGTTTCATCGTCAATGTGGTTATCAATCTGAATGCCCTTGGTTCCATTTCTGATAATAGCATAATTGATTGTATTTCCACTACTTCCGGTCAAGATATGGATATTGCCGAAATAGTACATATTTCCATCAATCTTAACTGTAGCACCCCACTGCCCTGCTTTGTCCTTGTAGTATTTTTCAAGTCTATCACCCTGAAAAACAACCGGTTCGTCTTTTGTCCCGTTCACTCGAATTTGCCCGGCTACAATCAAGCTCGAATTGTTGTGAAAATGAACCTGAACGCCCGGATCGATATCGAGAGTGCAAAGGCTGTCCACCATCACCGAATTATAGATAAGGTATGGCTTGTCGTTTACCCAATGTGTGTTGCCGATTAACGAATCGTTGTAGAAATGCACATCCTGTCCGAATGCCATCAGTTTGACATCCTGCACGTTACCATTCGTATTGAATTGAATCGAATCAAGCACGAGAATTGGCGAATCGCTGTTTTGCGGGTCAACTGTAACCTCAACAAAGATGTAGGCACTATCATTTCCACGGATTTCAAGATCAGTATAATTATTGGTCGCCACACCATCGATATTCAAACGGTAATAACCTTTGTCGGCAAGCGAAACCGATGTTCGAACGGCTTCCTTATTGCGGTTGTAAACTCTGAATTGCTTTGTGGCAGAGCCGATTGTGGTGAAAACAGTGTCGAACTTGATAGTATCTTCCGAGAATTCAAGACGCGCCGATGGTGAATCGGTGAATTTTCCGTCATCGTGACACGATAACAAAACGCCACCGCACAATAAAAGACCGCACAAGTGGTTAAACCTCATAACAGTTTTTTCTTACGCTAACGCTGAAGGCGAACCGTTATTGCTCGGTTCAATCCTCGTCGCTCTGAATAAAGGCCGTGTAGGTGTACTCGTTCTGCACCTTGGCGCCGGCAAGCAAAATGATAACAGTTTTCTCCGAGCCATCCTTCGCCAAAATGTTTGTCTCCTTGCGGACACCAACCACTTTGCGCTTTTCGGGATGGAGCAGATTCACCATAAACTCGTCCTCGTCTTTCGTGTAGTTGCGGAACAGCATCTTGATGTTCTTGCCCAGAACTTCGGTGCGCGAATAGCCCCAAAGTGTTTCGGCTGCACGGTTGAAGAACTCAACATCGCCCGACTGGTTGATGGTGACAATGGCATCGTGGGCGCCTTCGAGAGTCTTCTCGTTGCGGACTTTGATTTTCTCAATCTCCTGGAACTGAGCCTTAACCTCGCGACGGGCTTCTGCCAATTTCTCCTGTAAATCGTTCTCGTTAGCCTGCAATTCTGCTTTCTGCTTCTGTATCAGTTCATTCTGCTGTTGCGATATCTGTTCAATTCTCTTTTGCTCACTAATGTCGTGGCCAATAGCCACCACTTTTGATATCTCGTCATACATGTTTCGAACCGGAGTATAGAATACCTCAAGCCACTTTGTTTCGCCTTTGGCTGTAAGCAGTTTCGCATAGCCTCGGTACGACTGTCCGGTTATTATATTGTTCCAAGTCGATTCCGATTCGTTCTGCTCGTCCTCACCCATGAAACTTAAAACGCTGTACTCCGCCAAATCCTCAGTGTTGTAACCGGTCATGTCGACAAACTTCTGATTATAATTAATCATGCGGCCGCTCGGAGCGAATTCAACTTTAATGCTTGATTCGTTAACGGCTTTGATCTGGTTTTCAATATCAAGGTTTTTCTCTTGCTGCTTGGTTATGTCAACGCCAAGGAACAATATTTTCTCAACATTCTGCATACTGTTTCGCACACAGGTGTATGTTGCCATTGTCCAAATATCTTTGCCACTTTTAGTTACAAGTTTCATTGCGCCTTCAAAATGCTTGCCGCCCTTCGAGAGGTTATCCCAAACATCATTGAATCGAAGTTTGTCATTCTCATTGATAAACATCGATATATGATGACCTTCAACTTCCGAGTTAGATGAATAACCGAGTTTCTGAAGGAATTTCACATTGGCGTAAACCAATATTCCGTTCAAGTCGAATTCTGCACGGAGCATTGTGTGATTTACTGAATTTGTGAAACTTATGAATTCCTCGGCTTGTTTTGTAGCCTCTTCCTGAGTGGCTTGCAACTCCTCCATATTCTGGCGCATCTCCTCTTCCTGCTGCGAAAGACGGTCGGCCTGCTCCTGCGAATCGGTTAGAAGTTTGGTGGTGCGCATATTGATTTTCACTGTCGAAATAGTTGTGGCGATACTCTCGGCAACCTTCTCAACAAATTTGATGACATACTCTGCAAACGGATGGAACGATGACAACTCAAGCACACCATGAATATCGTCGTTGACCTTGAGCGGAACAATCAGCAGCACGCGCGGATTTGCTTCGCCCAAACCTGATGTTACTTCGATGTACTCCTCGGGAACTTCATCGAGATAGATTGTGCTTTTCTCGTATGCAGCACGGCCAACCAAGCCTTCCGACAACTCAAGGCGCTTCTGGCTATATTTTTTGCGTCCGTATGCAAAATGCGCAATCAGTTCAAAATGAGAATCTTGCTCAATTTCATCGTTAAGAATGAAAAATCCGCCCTGAACGGCGTCAATATATTCGCTCAACTGGCTGATAACCTCAAAAGCCAACTTGTTGATATCATTATTGTTGTTTCGAAGAATCTCGCCAAACTTAGCCAAGCCGCCGGCTGTCCAGTTTCGCTGCTCGTCCTCCTCTTTGCGCTTCAGTTCCTCCTGCTTGTTGTGCTGCAGATTGTCGCGCAATTCTATCATGATGTTACCCAGCGCGTTACCTTTTTCTGGTACGTATTCGCTGTTCAGATTTCCTTTCGACAACTCCTCAGCGAAATTGAACAGATTCTTCTGGCTGTTGTCTTTGTATGTCTCCAAATCGTAGAGTTTTTCAGCCACATGGTAAGTGTATTTTCCAACAATCCAACCTGCTCCAAAAAACACCAACGGCAAAAGAGATATAATGAGCAAATGTGGTTTATCAACATTGAACTGTATCAGATTGGTCAATGTAAAAATTTGTCCGTTCTCTCTGAATACCAACACGTAAGCCAATACTGCAATCGCTACACCCAAGCCTAAACCTATAAGCGAAAACTGGAAAACCGTGTTGGTTATATTCTTTTTAACAGAATTTTTCTTCATATCGATATGTTTATGTTCAAACGTTAAAATACAAACGTTCAAATTTAATAATTAAGGCTAGTTTTAAACACCAAACCGAAGTTTTTTTTTGACAATGGCTGATTTTTTACAATCGCATCTGTTTACACATAATGCCGATGACAAAATCAAAGCCAACTATTGGTTTTTCATTCCGTTGATTACCAACCGAATAACTTCTTCTTTACGGTTGTTGATAAATTCCGTTTTTTCGGCTTCGGTTGAGCCCGACAAATCGCTGTAGATGGGTAGCACAACAAAGTTGAACACCGTGAGCGACACAATGTTGAGCACAAAATCGACAGTTCCAATCGGGCGGATGGTGCCCTTCTGCACTTCGGCTTGCACCACGCTGTCAATCAGGCCGAAAACGTTGTTGTGCGACGTATTCTGCATGAAATATATGTAGGCCGACTGCAGCCGTTCCTTGTTGCATAGCAACTCGTTGATGACGAAAAACGGCAGGCGAGAGTTGGCTGTCAGGAAATCGAAATAGGCGCCGATGGTGCTGCGAAGTTTGTCGGGAAAATCCGCATTTTGCTCAAGCAACGGCTCCTGCAAGGTTGTCAGAATGGTCTCCACCTTGCCGTTGAAAACCTGCAGGAAAAGATTCTCCTTGGTGCGGAAATAGTAGTGCACAAGCGCCTGATTGCACCCTACCCGACGCGCGATGTCAGTTGTTGATGTGCCCGCGAAACCTTTCTCCAGGAAAAGGTCTTCGGCGGCCATCAGTATCTCATTTTCAAGATTTTGCTCCTTGCTCATTGTCGCGTTCTTTATGGGTTAGGTTCAGGCTTCGGCTTCAGCAAGTTGCTCCTTGCAGTTCTCAATCATAAAGTGCAGACGGTTGAACACATTGGCTTCCGATGTGCTGCTGTCGAAATCAAGGAACAGAAGGCTCATCTGCGGATACACCTGCTTGATTTTCTTCTCGATACCTTTCGAGATGATGTGATTGGCGATGCAGCCGAAAGGTTGCAGACTCACCACGTTCTGAACTCCGTGCTCCGCAAGGTGGCATATTTCGCCAGGCAGCATCCAGCCTTCGCCAAAGTCGGCGGCAGAGTTGATGACCTGCTCCGAGAGTTTGCCAATCTCGAAAATGCTTGCAAACGGACGGTAATAAGGGAACGGCTGACAGATGCGGTCGTACTTGCGCATACAACTCAAAAGCAGCGCGTGCAGTCCATCGCTAATCCATTGTGGATTAGTTTCTTTCTTGATGTTGTAACGGCGATTGTAGTGACTGTTGACAAACGATGTCGAGAAGAATGTAATCAGTGCGGGCGGCACCACCTCAACCCCATGCTCAATGAGCCATTGGGTTACGAACTTGTTGCTGAACCCGTTGTATTTCACATAAATCTCGCCCACAAGCCCGATGACAGGCACACGCTTGTTCTTCTCCACAGCCGCCGTAAAATCGGCCACAGCCTGCTTCAGAAGCCGCTTCAGGCCTTTGTAGTCCTTATTTTCGATGAATGGGAATGCTTCCTCAATATAGCGGTTACGAAGTTTGAAGGCCAGCCCAGGCTCCACCTCGCGCACTGCCGCCGAATGGTACATTTTGGCAATGCAGTCGGCATAGAGAATGGCATGGACAAGAATCTTTATCACCTTTCCCCACTTAATCTCGAATCCAGGTTGGTTGTTGTTCACCCCCGCCCCCGTTGCCAGCGACAGCACAGGCACTTTGGCGAATCCGCCAGCCACCAATGCGTTCTTAATCAACGAGTAATAGTTGCTTGCGCGACATTGTCCGCCCGTTTGTGTGATGATGACAGCCGTGTTGTCAAGGTCGTATTTGCCGCTGTTGAGCGCATTGATGATGCTTCCAACCACAATCGTGGCGGGATAGCAAATGTCGTTGTTTGCGTAACGCAGACCCGTTTCGGCGGCTTCCTGATTGCCAGTGGGCAGCACCACCAGATTGTAGCCCACCAGTTTGAAAAGCGACGGCAGAAACTCCGAATAGCCCTCTGCAAAATACGGCGCGATGATGGTACGCTGACGGTCTTCCTTCTCGAAAATCTTTGTTGTGGCGAATTTGCGGTCAACTGTCGATGTTTCAGCCAGTTCGGCCTTGCACGATTCCACCAGCGAGCGGATGCGCAATCGCAGCGAACCGATATTGTTCACATCGTCTATCTTTAAGATTGTCAGGTTTTTGCCAAAACGTTTCAGTATCGCGTTCACCTCGTCGAGAATGAAGGCGTCGGGACCGCAGCCAAACGACGTCAACTCAACAAAATGCAGGTTTTTGCGCGGATACTTGCCCGCAAAATAAGCCGCCTTGAAAATACGGTTCGGGTAGGCCCATTGGCTCAATGCGTTAATCTCGTCGAACACCGTTGCGCCAAGTTCTGTGGCCACATGCTCCGTAATCACATCGATGCCCATGTAGGCGATGGCCTGCGATATTTTGTGCTCAATCATCGGGTCGGTGTGGTAGGGACGGCCAGCCAGCAGAATCACCATTCGATTCTCCCTTGTGGCCAAATCGAGCACTTCGTTGGCGCGCGCTGTAAGTTTTTGAATGTATGATGTTTGCACGTCTTTCGCCATCTCAATGGCTTTCAGCGCAACTTCGCGTTTAACGCCCAAGGTTTTCAGATAAGCCCAGCACGATTTCACCAGCAACTCACTGTCGTTGAATGTGATAACAGGCGCATCGAACGGCACTCCGCTCTTACGGGCGGGGTCCATCGAACTTTTGATGACATCAGAATAAGCCGACACAATCGGGCAGTTGAAACTGTTTTTCGACTTATCGTCCTCCTTGCGCTCGAAAACCACATAGGGGTAGAAAATTCTATCCACCTTCATATCAATCAGATTATTGATGTGGCCGTGCATCAGTTTCGCGGGGAAGCAGATGTTGTCGGCCATGATTGAGCGCAGGCCCGACTCGTAGATTTTGTTGCTCGAATTGTTCGACAGCACCACCTCGAGCCCGCAGGCCGAAAACAAGGTGTACCAGAACGGGTAGTTCTCATACATTCCCAAAGCACGCGGCAGTCCAATCTTGATTCCCAACGTTTTACCCACAGGCTCCACCTTCGGCTGACGGAAAAGCAGTTTATACTTCTCCACCATCATATTCACGCCCTTACGCTCTGATTCTGAATGGTTTGAGTACACCTTTTCGCAGTTGTTGCCCGATGCGAATGTGTTGCCGTTCGGAAAGTGGAACAACTTGACGGTGCAGTGGTTGTCGCAGCCAGGACAAGTCTGAAATTCAGACTCATACGAGTTGGCGTCTATCAATTCTGTTAACGATTTATCTGACATATTATTAATTACGAATTTTGAATTACGAATTACGAATTTGATTGGTGAATCGGTCAATCGGCGAATTGTCTGTCTTCCAATCGATTATCCGATTATACAATTCACCGATTCATCATTTTTCCTTGCTCATCTCAATAGCGTGAAGTGCGGCACCGTAGGCGCCCATCAGTTCGGGAATGTCGGTGAACGACACTTCGCAGCCAGTCAGTAGTTCGAGCGCACGCACAATTGAGTGGTTGCGGAACGTTCCTCCCTGAACCACGATATTTTCGCCCAACTCTTTGATATTCTTCAGTTTCAACACCTTGAACAAGCAGTTTTTCACCACCGAATAACTGAAACCAGCGGCAATGTCCTCAACCGCCGAACCTTCGCGCATGGCCTGCTTCACCTTCGAGTTCATAAACACGGTGCAGCGAGTGCCCAGGTCGCACGGGTGCTGCGCCATGCACGAGAGCCGCGCAAACTCATCAACCTTGTAGCCGAGCATCGTGGCAAACGTCTCAATGAACGACCCGCAGCCCGACGAGCACGCCTCGTTAATCTCAATGCGCTTGATGGTGCCGTTCTCAACAAAGATGGCCTTCATGTCCTGACCACCGATGTCGAGCACAAACGACACATCGGGGTTGACGTGCCGCGCGGCCACAAAATGCGCCATAGTCTCAACAATTCCGTAATCGAGATTGAAGGCCGTGCGCAGCAGATTCTCGCCGTAGCCAGTGGCGCAACTGCCTGCAATCACAATGTTATCAGAGTTTGGCAGAGCAGCCTGCATACGCTTCAGCCCGTCGGCGAAGGTGCGGAAACTATCACCATTATTTCGCTGATAATCAGTATATACTATCTCGCCATTGACATTGGTAAGCACAATTTTGGTGGTGGTGCTGCCCGAGTCGATGCCCAGATAATATTTGCCTTGCTTGTCGGCTGCGAAATCGGCTTTCGGCACAAAATTGTTCATCTTGCGCTTGTGCCACACGTCGTAGTCGGCTGTCGACACAAACAACGGGTTGAGCCGTTTCGACAAATCGACAGGCGTGTCATCGGTCGCAAAACGCAGAATATAAAGGAATTCCGACAGACGCATCTCGCGATGGCCAAGCGAACCAGCCAGCAGAGCACAGCCCAGAGCGGGAATGATTTGCGCGTTTTCGGGCAGAATGCAGTCGCCTTCAGTGATGTTGAGCACATGGATGAAATGTTTTTTCAGTTCGGGCAGAAAAGCAAACGGACCGCCGCAGAAGAACACATCGGGCAGAATGTCCATGCCGCGTGCAAGCGAAGCCACAACCTGCATCGCCACCGCGTTGAACACCGATGCGGCAATATCGCTGCGGCTCACGTTTCGGCTGATAAGATTCTGAATATCAGTCTTTGAGAACACACCGCACCGCGATGCTATCGGATAGATGGTTTCCGATTTTTCGGCCAGAGCGTTCAGTTCGTTGGTCTCAACACCGAGCAGCGTGGCCGTTTGGTCGATGAAGGCGCCTGTTCCGCCCGCGCAACTGCCGTTCATGCGGATGTCGGGCACCTTGCCTTCCTCAAAGAAAATCATCTTGCTGTCCTCGCCGCCCATATCAATAAAGGTGCGCACCTGCGGATAGCGCTGTTTGATGGTTTCGGCGGCGGCCACCACCTCCTGAATGAAACCCAGATTGAGCCTTTCGGCGTAACCCATTCCCACCGAGCCTGTCATGGCCACATTCAGCCAGCAATCGCCGAACTTATTGAAAATGCGTGTGGCCACATGATTAGCCGTTTGTTTGATGGCCGCGTTATGACGCTGATAATCAGAATAAACCAGTTTCCCATCGGCGTCGAGCATAGCCACCTTCAGCGTGGTTGAGCCAATATCGACACCTAAATTATAATGAGTTCCCTCTTTCATTGAATGTAATAGAGTTATTTAATAGACTTATTAAAAACGGTGCGAATATACAGTGTTTTTTGGTTTTAGACAGATTAGAAAAGAATTTTATCAGTACGGGCACCGAGAATTGACGGATTGGTCTGCGACAAAAAAAAAGCCCGGGACTTACGCCCCGGACCAGCATGAGAAAAATTACGCTTACTTTTCTTTGACAGCGTATATCTTAAGCGGATTTCAGCATCCACATTCTCAATAAAATAAAGAAAACAGAGACATTATGAAATGCCCCTGTTTTCATTAGGCTAATACAGTACTACACGCTGTGCTGTATTACCCACACGTACAATGTAGACGCCTGTATTCTTCATTGACAGTTCAGTGCGGGTTCCTTCGGCTAACTCTTTGGCGACCATGCGACCATTCACGTCAAAGACTGCTATTTCGCCTGCAAAGGCATCAGCGGCCTCGACCACAATAGTGCGGTTGATAGCAAAAATGTTTATTTCGGCAGCGTTCTCATCGATTGCAGTGTCTTTTGCATCAATAGTTACATCGAACGTAACTGTAAATGTCTCACCACCATCAACATATTTTACAGTGATGGTCTGCTTGCCGGTCTTCTTAGCGTCAAAGCCGCTAATCATTGCCGATGTCAAATCAACCACCTTGGTAGTTCCGTTATTGAAGGTTACGGTGAGTTTCGCGCCAGTCAAGTCGATCAGTTCGCCCTCAGTGTAATTGAGTTTCTTCGGCATGTTGCTCAAAGCAATCGAAACAACTTTAATCATAGGAACAGTGTCGACGTAGGTTGTATCGCCACAGATTTTGCAAATAAGCATGGTGTAGCCGATGCTGTCGAACGTCGGTTCGAAAATGGTTGTGTCATAATCGTGAACCGAAGCAATGCTGCCAGTCCAAGCCACTGCAAGTGGGTTTCCGGCCAAGTCGGCAACGTTGGCTGCAACGCTAATGTTGGTAACAACAGCGTGCGGCAGGCTCAACTCAGCAACAAATGTTGCGTTGTCGGTTGTGGTGAAGCTGCTGATTTCAGCACCTTCGCTCAGAGTAATGTTGCTCTGTGCAAAACCTTTAACTTCCTCGCTGAAGGCAACTGTGAGTGTCGCTGTAGCGGCAGTTGTCTCGGTAGCCGAGGCTGTTATCTCAACTGTCGGCAGAATGTTGTCGAGAGTGATGTTGGTTGCTGCAAACTCATTGTTAGCAGGCAGTGTGGCAACACTGACTTGGCTTCCGGATGTGGCATCAAGCACTTTCACGCCGTTCCACTCAATGCCAGTGATTGTAAGTTTTGCAATATTGTCAGTAGCAGCTATCGGGTAAACAAAGCTCAAAGTGTAGTCGTCAATTCTTTCGTCATCAAGCACGGCATGTCCACCAGTGTTCATAAGCATTTGTGGTTTTGCTGCGGCTGCAGTATTATCAAGTTCAACTGCATCGTCGAACGAAATATTAATAACAATGTTGTTGCCTGTACAATAGCTACCACTAACAGTTGGTGTGCTTACCGCAATAATCTGTGTTTCAGTTGCGGTGGCTACAAGTGGAATGCTGTCAATTGCCATCAAACCTCCATCTTCATAAATCTTTAAAATTAGAGTATCGCGATAAGTACCGGCTTCAGATGCAAAGAATATAACATCTAATTTGCGGCTTTCACCCATCCCCAAAGTGCGCGAAGTGCTCAAACCAGCGCGGAAGTTTGTACCTTCAACCAAAGCGACAGGATTCAACATTCCGTCATCTCCAAGTTTAAACTCCTCGCATCCAGTGTTTTCAATGTTCAGTGAAGCAAAACCATATTCTCCTACGTGTACAGGCATAAATTCAACAGAATTCTTGCTGTAAGCGTAATCGAGTTTGCTCTCAACGGTAACTACAGTTACAAGCGTGTCGCAAATTAATTCATCGCCCACGATATTGCTACGGTCAAGTATTCGGGTAAAGATATATTCTCCACCGGTAAGGCCTTCAAGGCTGTAGGTGTTCTCAACTATCGTGCTACCATTGGCCGGAACAACAATCGATTCAGTTTCTGGAATTGTAAAAAGAAATTCCGTGTAATTGCTACTATTGTTGTAGCCTGCATCCAATGTGTTGTAATTGTAGTCTCTAAGGATTGACTTATCGTCGATTACTACCGACACATACCCGCCGTTGCTGCGACCATTACTCTGCGAATCGCGGAAACGCACACCATAATTTCCAGCTGGCAAATCGAGAATCTGCTCATACATTTTGCCACTAACCGTGTAAGTGTTTGTCGGTATAATAAGTATGCGAGATCCAAAATTGTTCCACGCATCTGTTGTAAATATTTCCAAGTAAATAGTTTGCGGGTGGTTCTGCGCACCTGAGTACACCTTGAGTCGCGGCTTGGAAACATACTGCAACGGGGCTGTGCCACCATTGGTTATGGTATGTGAAGTCTTAACCTCTGTCTGGCCGCACTCTGCTGTTATGCGCAGTGTGTCATATTCCGGTTCTACGGCAGCAACGCCTGCGGCTGAGAGTGCAATGGTGGCTAATACTTTCTCGCTGTTGTATTCGAGTATTTTAAGCTCGCCGGTGACAGGGCCTACGGCTGTAGGTGTATAGTCAACTACAAGATCAACTGCTTGTTTTGGGGTTAAATACCAATCAAACACATTTGCTGACGCTTCCACAAACGAAAAGCCTGTGCCACTAATTCGATAATCGAGTTCAAACTCTGCTCCACCTGTGTTGGTAAGTGTGAATATCTGCTTACCCACTGTGCCCAACTGAACATTGCCAAATGCAAGTGTTGCCGGTGCAGAAACCGCAGTGTCGCCTTTGACAAGAATTTGAGCATCCATTTCTATTTCATTGTCCCATTCCGAGTCGTTGGTAGAGAAGTACTTATAGAAATAATGGCTACCAACTGGCAGGTCGGCCGTTGCTATGTTCATTGTAAGTGGCAGTGAGTCGCCTGGTGCAACTGTATATTTCTTGAACGAATCTTCGGTTATGGTAAATTTGTAAACATAATCGCCACCAATATAATTATCCCATGTGCAGATATCCTTCACCATTATTTTATTGACAATGGTGTCATTGCCGCTGCTTATGCTGATATATGCGTCGCTGTTAGAAACATCTTCGTCCCCTAAATATAAACGAAGTTCGTATTCGCCAGGGGCCATATCATAGTAATAAAAATCCAAATTGGTAGTCAACCATTCGTCGGGGCCATACCAACGACCAGATTCCGCATAATAAGTGTCGATATAGACACTATGTTTTCCGCTTCCGGCGTTGTAGCTAAAGCTCAATGGCTCAGCTATTACAAGGTCGCCGTCACCGTCGTTATGAACCATCGAACTCAAGGTAACTGACTGTGTGCCGTAGTTAATTGTATCTTTTACAACATAATCATCGAATACCGTTTCGGGGGCGCCAATGCCTGTCGCAGATATGGCAACTTCAACCGAATCAGTAGCCGAAAGTTTGATGATCAGCGTATCTGCGAAGGGTCCAACAGAGTCTGGGTAAACTCCAAGTGTTATTTCCTTTGACGCGTTTGGCTCTATCTCAATTTCACCGATAGCAGGATAAACATTACCTCCATATAATAAGGCGAAATAACCCAAATTCTTAAATCTGATTTGTTCGATACTGAGCGTTGCGCAACCGCTGTTGAAAAGAGTCAGTGTTTTCCTTGCATCATTGTTCTTTATCTGATTGCCAAAATCAAAGCTCTCAACGACTGCCAGTTCCGCTTTGCCGCCGTCAACAGCCAACTCAATTTCATTGACAGCTCCATCAATGCCATTAGCAAAGACAAGAAGAGTGTTATCTCCGTGCATATTGAGTACGCTTACCGGAATTTGCAGAGCATCGATGCTTGAACCAGGGGCAATGGTGGTTTTAAACAAACAATCGTCCGGGGTAACATCGAATTCAATTGTATCCCCCCCCCTACCGGTGGCATTGCTGACCAATGTTGTCTCAGAGTTGCCAATGCTGATAGAACCGCCGTACCACCAGTTCTGCAAATATAATCTGTACGAACCTACTGGCAGGGCGAGAGTTCCAGTATATGTGGTGTTAGACTGTGTGTAAGTATATCGAGGCGCTGAATAAACCACATTGTCATTGACGTCGTACAGTGTCCATACCTGATAATCCGATTCCCATTTTGTAATAACATTGAAGGTGAAGTCAAAACCACCCACAACTGTAACCGGCACACTGGTGTTGTTCGCGATCTTGTTGGGAACGGTAAGTGTTGTGATGCATTTGGTGAGTGTGGTGTCAATTGTTGTGCGGGCAATTGAAAGCTGCTCTGCCAAATTGGTGGCTGTGGCCTTAAGGCCAACTTCGGCAACAATATAACCATCGGGTGCGTCAGGATTAGCTATTGGAAAACCGATTTTGCGAGTTACTGTACCAGGGGTTTCTGAATAGAAAATTATGCGCACACCTAAAGAATCTCCTGGGTGAAGTATACCGTCGTTATCGAAATCATCATTTGGCATAATATACCTATCTGCGCCATTAGCCAAATCGAACCCTGTGCCGCTTGTTATGAAGTTTGGCGCATCAATGAATGGTATATTCTGGCAGCCAGTGTTTTTAATCCAGATTGTGCCTGTGCTTACGTAACCGGTGAAAGCTGTGAGAACGCTGTCACCATAAATTTCATACTTAGGGGTGATGTCAACATTAATTGCAATTTCACGCGAGAATAGCATTGATTCCAGACCTTCATTCAAGAACAATTTGGGATTAATGGCACCGATATAAACTTCAGCTGAGCCAGCAGCTGTGTTGGCCGTAATGTTGACGGTTGTCTGCTGGCCGGGTTGCAGGCTCAGTTTGTTTTGCGAGAATGTAATAGCTTTGCCAAAAAGCAGTGATTCTCCTTCGTAAATGCCCGGATTATAGTAGCCAAGTGAATAATCAACACTATAGTAATATGGCTTTCCGTTCTCGTCGAAAACCGCGTAACATGTCATGCCAGATTCAGTTTCGCTTGGCGCAATGTCGCTTACTTCGAGTTTGCCGTTGTTGATTTGGACTCCCATCGACATTCCCATAACGCAGGCACCAAACCAGAATGTGCGTGTAGCGGGATTATAGGCTACAAGTTCAGTACTCGGCATATCGATAGTGCCATAGTCGGCCACCAATTCACCGCTGGTGTTGTAAGACAAGGCACAGAATTTATTGCCAACACAGCCGTAAACTAAAAGGTTATCGCCATCGGCTGCAATAAACGGATAGCGCACTGATGTCTCAAAACTGAAATCCGTCAAGTTCATATTCTCATCGAGAGCGGCAACGGTGAATCCTTTATTGTCGTTCCATATGCTGGAAGCCCACATCTTGCCGCCGGCGCTAGCAACATAGTCAAACCCTTTAAAGGTTTTTACCACTTCTCCTGTGGCAAGGTCTATTTGGACAGTTTCCCCATAATTATCGCTGTAGCCATAGACATAGCCGTCAATAATCGACATACCCCAGATCATATCATCCAGCACCTTACGCCCTAAATTAAAAGTAGTGGCACTGGAAAGAATAACAACATCAAGGGGTTCGTCGGTAGTGTTTTTAACAACCATCGGGCGGGCTTGCGTCTGGTCGCAATCGCTCAAGTTGAACTCAATAACCGGCTCCTTAGGTACAACGCTAACCATGAAGTCTTGCGGGCCATCCTTGGCCGCGCTTTCTGTCTTAAATAAAGACGTTGCTGACTTGCCGTTGTCGGCTTTCTTTTTCTCAACCCACTCCTGGGCGGCTTTAGCCCGCGGGTTTTCTCTCTTCAGAGCATGTTTTCCGTGGCTCTGAGCACTCAGCCCCCCTACCGTTAGGATTAAGGCCGAAAGAACAAGTAGAAATCTTCTTCTCATACTTTTGTGTTTTAATTAGACATATTATTATTTATGATTTTTGTCATTTAATCGGGTTCTGCGTTAGTTACATCATGCACGTCAGAATGCAGCAGACAACAATAATAAGCAGCAGTGCCCCGATGAATAATCTTTCGAAACGTTTCATGACCAAAGGTTTAACAGGTTAATGCATCATGCTGCAACTGACTGCACTCAATTTGTCCGTTGTCCGATACTTTGATTGCCAAACGTGTGTGAATGGCCATAAACAGAATCATCAATGTCGCGATAATCATAGTTGTATGTTTTTAGAGTTGTTCCCTATTAGATAATTTATGCCTTTAACATTGTATTATAAGGCATTCCAAAGGTCTGCATGGCTATTACAAAATGCAATAGCCGAAAAACGAACGGCGGGTTTGACTTAACGAACGGTAGTGTTTTACAAACGAACGGCGGGTTTGACTTAACGAACGGCAAACAAAAAAGGCCAAAATGGGGGTAAAAACGGGTTAAATTTGAGCGTTTTTTAGGGCAAAAACGCGGATTTTTGTCTTGCGGGCAAAAAAAAAGGGACGCGATTGCGTCCCCGTAACTTGAGCATGTTAAAAATTACTTCTTAACGTTTGCTTTTACCTTGTCAACGAACTCTGAAGTCGGTTTGAACGAAGGAATGTAATGCTCTGGAACAACGATAGTTGTGTTCTTTGTGATGTTACGAGCGGTCTTCTTTGCTCTCTTCTTAATAGCGAAGGTACCAAAACCTCTCAAGTAAACATTGTCACCTTTAACCAAAGATGCCTTAACGCTGTCCATGAAAGCCTCAACTGCCTTCAACGCTGTCACTTTCTCAATCCCGGTATTCTTCGAGATTTCGTTTACTAATTCTGCTTTTGTCATAATTAAAATATTTTATAATCAACAAATTAAATTTTTGGTTTGGCAAATATATGAAATAGAATATTGAAAGCAACAAATAATTCGCTTTTTCTGAAAAATTATTTTTTCTCGCCCAAAAACAGCATTTTACACCAATATATAATGGTATTGCCACCCGACTAAACTTATTTATACTACTTTTACCCCGAAAACGATGTGATATGAACAGACACAACATAATTCTTCTGGCTCTTTTGGTCCTTCCGATACTCGCTTCGGGGCAGAATGTCGGGCAGGAAGGCGACACTTTGCTTAACTATACCGACATCAACGGCCTGAAACAAGGGCACTGGATTAAGAAATTCGAAAACGGCAAAACCCAATACGAAGCCTATTTCATCGACGACAAGCCTGTCGGCGAATTCAAGAAATATGATTCCTACGGCAATCTCTACGTTATTCTCAACTATAGTTCCAACGGAACTGATGCTGACGCGAAATTCTATCACCGAAGTGGAAGAATCAGCGCCACTGGCAAATACATCAATCACGAGAAAGACAGCATCTGGCTCTACTACGCCGAGAATGGCATTCTATACCTTCAGGAATCGTATAAAAAAGGAAAGAAAGACGGTCTGTTCATCCAATACACTTCAGAGCAGAAAAAAATTGAAGAAGTGACATGGAAGAACGATGAGAAACATGGCCCTTGGCGGAAATACTACGCCACCGGACCGCTTATGTTCGAAGTGAACTACGACCACGGCAAACTCAACGGCGAAGGGAAAGTGTACTACGCCAGCGGCAAACTGCAGAAAAAAGGCAAATATGTGAACGACCTGATGGAAGGCTCGTGGCTCATTTTCGACGAGAACGGCAACTATCAGAAACAGTACGTCTACAAACACGGCTACTGCGAAAAACTTGCCGAAGAGCAGAACCGCACCATCAACGAGATGGAAAAAAACAAAGATGAGTGGGAAGACCCCGCCGAGCACATCAACGACCCCACCTGGCTAATGCGCTGACAACCATGAGCAAAGGCAGAGTACTGATGGCTATGAGCGGCGGCATCGACAGCACAATGGCCGCCATCCTGCTCACCGAGCAGGGCTACGAATTGGAAGGTGTCACGTTCCGCTCGTGGGACAGCATCTCAAAAGCCTGCATGGAACGCGAAACAGGCTGCTGCTCAGTCGATTCCATATTCGAAGCAAAGCACATTGCCAACAGTCTGGGATTCAACCATCAGATTCTCGACATTCGTGAACTGTTCCGCCAGACGGTTATCAGCAACTTCATAAGCGAATATCTGAAAGGCCGCACACCAAATCCGTGTGTTGTCTGCAACAAATACATCAAATGGGGCGCACTGCTCGACCTTGCCGACCAACTGGGCTGCCAGTTCATCGCCACAGGCCACTATGCGCGCATAAGCATCGCAGACGGCCGGTATTTCATCAGCAAAGGCATCGACGACACCAAAGACCAGTCGTACTTTCTGTGGCAACTCACATCTGAGAACCTGGCTCGCACGCTCTTCCCGCTGGGCGGATTCACCAAGCTGCAAGTACGCCAAATGGCCGCCGACCGAGGATACACAAAACTGTCGCAGAAACGCGAGTCGCAGGAAATCTGCTTTGTACCAGACAACGACTATCGCAACTTCCTGAGCCAGAACTCACCAGAATATTCCGCCATCGGCCCGGGGAATTTCATCAGCACCGACGGCCGTATTCTTGGACAGCACAAAGGCTACCCCAACTACACCATTGGACAGCGCAAGGGACTTGAAATCGCGTTAGGGCAACCAATGTACGTCTCGCACATTGATGCCGCCAACAACACCGTAACGCTCGGCACCCGCGATGCACTGCTAAGTCAGTCGCTAACCGCATCGGACTGCAACTTCACCAAAATCGCGCCACCCGAAAGCCCTGTCAGCGTAACCGCACGCGTCCGCTACCGCAGCAAAGGGATGCCTGCTGTCATCGTCATGCAGGACGGAAAGGTCAAGGTTGACTTCTGCGAACCTGTTGAGTCAGTATCGCCCGGCCAGTCAGTAGTTTTCTACGATAGCGACGACCTGATTGGCGGTGCCGTAATCGACTGAACCGACACCCATTTTCAAAACGCAGAATAATTAACCCTATAATTGTTCATAACACGGCAATATTCATTGTCAATATCGAATCCATTTTTATATCTTTGCAAAAGATGTAAATCAATATGTCAGTAGATATAAACAATTGGTACAAAACGGTTACTTCGGACGATGTCATCTACCTGTTCAAGGGGGAAGTCACCGACCAACTGATAGCCCAATCGCTCGATGTGATTGAACGTCAGCTGGAAAACACGCCGTTACCGATACGCAAGAAAATCTACAACGTGTTGGTTGAATGTCTGCAAAATCTGTATCACCACGCATCGGCCGTCCCATTCAAAAAGGATGACGACTTCTGCGGAAGGATTGGCGTCTGTCTTCTTTCGAAGCGCGACGAGCATTATCACGTTGTCACCGGGAACTTTGTTGTCCCTAAACAGCAAGCCTTTCTGAAAGGCCATCTTGACAAGATAAACTCGCTCGACAAGGAAGGACAGAAAGAGATGTACAAAGAGATTCTCGACAACCAGACCTTTTCAGAAAAAGGCGGCGGCGGACTTGGAATGATTGACATTGCAAGAAAATCGGGAAGCAGATTAAATTATAGCTTCATAAATTGTTGTGATGATTATAATTTTTTTACTTTAGATGTTACTTTTAATAATTGATAAACCATAATCTTAATAAAATGGAACCAATATCTATCATCGGAACCCCCAAGACCCCAACCGTGACTTTCGAAGCCAACGGTAAACTTGAAATCAAGGGTAGGTCTATTCCGGAAAATTCAGTTGAATTCTACAAGCCTTTGGTTGATTGGCTTGAGCAGTACTTGTCATCGCCAGCACCGCTGACCGAAGTTTCAATCAAACTTGAGTACTTCAACACCAGTAGTTCGAAGTGTATTCTTGACGTCTTCAAGAAGCTTGAAGCCATCTACAAGAGCGGCAGCGAAGTTGTCATTCTGTGGCATTACGAAGAAGACGACGAAGATATGCTTGAAGCTGGCGAAGACTATCAGTCAATCATCAAAGTGCCGTTCAAAATGGTTGAGATGTCTGAATAAGACTCTGACCAGTTTGCATATTTTCGCTCAAAAGAATATTCCTGCCAGTCAGGAACGATTCTTTATTTGACTCTCGCCAACAGGCAAATTTGCAATCAAACATTTGATTACAAGTTTGTTATGTTGGCTTTTTTGTTTGTATTCCATTTCGCTGTGACAATATGATGGCAGAATTGACTTCACTATTTTAATGACGCAGAAGTCTAATGAATTCTTTTTCTGCCCATCAGCATGCGCACCGACGCGCACCGCAAAACTTGTGTGGCGATTATATTTTGGCCCGGGAAAACCACTCAATCACTCTGCGCAGCAATCTGTATTTTAGTGCAAAATACATCAGCAGCGAGTAGAACCAGATTACCAGCATGTTCACCCAGTAGGTTGGATAGGGCTGACCGAACAGATTCTTGCATGGCGCGTAGAAATGCGCCTTGATGAACGGTCGGGTCGGGTCGAGATAAATCGGGTCACTCTTTTGGTACAGATTTCCGTCGACTTCCACTATCCTTTCGAGCGAATTCGAGTTGCGAACAAACGCCGTCAGATTCTCATTGCTGTAACGGCGCTTGCGCTCAATGAACTGTTCGCGCTCTTCGTCGGTACGCTGCATCGAGTTGATGAGCTGGTCTTTTTGGTTGTTCACATGGTTATACTGCTTGTAGTAGTAAGTTTTCAGTTTGTTCAGAAAGGCTTCAAGATTATCGAAAACTTCAGGTGTGACACGGTTCAGATAGAGCCGGTCGATTTTGTCATACTGGAAATAGCCCATTGCGTCGAGCGGTTTTGCCAACTCGTTTCTGACCAGTTCAAGGTCTTTTTTCACCCTAATCTGGCAGGCCGGATTGTTATAGTTGCGCCGGCAGTACGACACTTTGTTCTCAATGGTTTTCACCCAGTAGTTCTTGCGGAAATCGCACTGGCTGAGCATTTTGTTATACTCATAGAAATCTCGTTCGAACGCATTTTCCTTGAACTGCTGCACGGCTAGCGCTTCGTATGCCCACCTGGCTGTTATGATTTCGCCATAAACCGGAATGCGGTCGGGGTTTGAGATGGCAGGATTAAGTTTGTCGAACGGGACTATTATGCCACTCAATATCAACTGCGGAATAACAAGGAAGGGTATCAGTATATATATGGTTACAACTGTGTCGAAACTGTCGGATATGTTCAGTCCCAGCAGGCACGAGAAGAACCACGAACTGAACAGCGCGAACCAATAGTAGAAGAACATTCCGCGTATGCCAAGCACCAGATTACCTACTGCGACAAACATCAGCGCCTGAATGGCCGAAATGACAAACAAAATGGCCATTTTCGAGAAAAGGTAACTTGTACGGCTCAAATTCAGGAACCGTTCGCGCTTCTGGATTTTTCGGTCTTTCACAATCTCTTCGGCACTGACTGACAGTCCGACAAATATTGCGACAATGACCGCCATAAAAATATAAACCGGTATGTTCTCGTTACCGAAGAAGCTGTATGTGCCGTTCGATTTATTGAAATATCGGATTATGAAGGCCAGCAGGAAAGCCAGCACAGGCGATTCTAGAATGTTGATCACCATATACTGCCGGTTGCTGATTTTCGCAAGCACATCGCGCTCGACAAAAACACGGAACTGCTTCAGCTTGCCTGGTATTTTCGATGCGTTTTCGGGCAGTTCATCGTATTTGATTTCCGGTTCGGGCAGTGATTTCCGCGATTCCTGGAAATGGCGGAACCACTCGTCGGGCTGCAGGCGGCGCGTTGGTGTCAGGTTGCCATATTCATCAAGCATCTGCGACTCAACAATGTTGAAAATCTGTTCCGGATTGACGTTACCGCACGTATGGCACTCACTGTCGTTCCAGTTGGCCTGGTGCACCTTCATCTTGAAATAGATGATAGACTCGACCGGATTGCCATCGTAGATCAGATAGCCGCCCTTGTCGAGAATGTACAGATTGTCGAACATCTTGAAAATGTCGGACGACGGCTGATGGATAACGGTGAACACCAGTTTCCCTTTCAGAGCCATCTCTTTTAAAATGTCCATGATGTTCTCTGAATCACGCGACGACAGGCCAGATGTGGGTTCGTCAAGGAACAGAATGGCCGGCTCGCGAATCAGTTCAAGCGCAATGTTGAGCCGCTTACGTTGTCCGCCACTTATCTTCTTGTTGAGCGGGCTGCCCACAACCATATCCTTTATGTCGAACAGACCAAGGCTTTTGAGCACTTTCAGCACTTTGCAGTTTATCTGGAATTCCGACAAATCGTCGAAACAAAGGCGTGCGTTAAATAAAAGATTCTGATATACAGTAAGTTCTTCAATCAGCAAATCGTCTTGTGATACGTAGCCAATCAAACCTTCAACCTTTTCTTTTTCGGCGTAAATATCAATGCCATTGATGGTTACTGTTCCGCTTGTAGGCTGGGCGCTACCATTAAGCACATTGAGCAGTGTGGTCTTGCCCGAACCGCTCGCGCCCATTATTCCGACAAGGCTGCCCGACTCTTGAACCATGTTGATGCAGTTGAGTCCCTTAACGCCACCCTTGAAATAGTATTCCACATCTTTGGCAACGAACTGGATTTTGTTGCCAATCTCGTCAGAGAAGAAATAGTTGACAATGTCAGAATAGTAGATGGGCTTCATCTTCGCATCGCGCAACGACGCGCCCTGGTTGAGCACATACACATTGCCCGGAATGACTATCTGACCGTTGAGATACAACTCATCGGTACCGAACTTACGGAACAGATACATGTTCGAAAGTTCAAAATAGAGCACCCAAAGTTTATCGTTGAAAGTTTCGTGATACAAGTGACGTATGTCGGGAATGTTCGATGCTTTCTGGCCGTCGATAAGCAGGAACCGCGGCGAAACCGGAATATCACCGTCGTCGGACATTACAAAGTTTTTGAGCAGGATGAAACTGTCGTTTGAGAAGAAGAAGCTCTCGGAAACAGCCTGTGCGAATTCCATTTCCTGTTCCGACACGTCCTGCCCCGCCTTTATAAACTCGAGCAGGTGCACCATAACAACCATTTTTTGCCTGATGTCAAGCTCTTCGTTTATCTGCGTGCATATTTTCAGAACCTTGACGGAATTCAGCGCAAGGTTCTTCTCTTTCTTATCATTCTCTGACTGTTTGCGCTGGTAATGAGCATAGAAACCATCGAAAAGGTCGAGATATTCGCCCACGGCGGTCTCTCGCAGCTGTTGGTAGAGAAATGCTTCAACAATCTGCCTTCCGCCTTTGTTGTTGGCCCGCGGACCGACAATAATGGCGAACAATTGCATCAATGCCTTTAGCACTTTCTCTCTCATACGCAATAGCTTTTATTGCTTAAAACCGATGAGCATAACTGTGATTCCTGACGCCACATCCTTCGAGTCAATCTCTGCTTCGATTATGCAGTCCATCGTGTTCTCAAATTTAAAATCCCAGCTGGGGGTGTTCTCAAAATCGCGGTTGGTGAACAACAGATTGCGGTCCTGGTCGTAAACCGAGAAAGCTAGGTTGCCAGCTTCCGTTCCGCAATAACCTGCCAGACGGTAAATTGTGCCGCCGTAGAAAGTTACATAGAATTCGGCAATGTCATCTTTGTTCAGCAAAACCGTATAATATTGTCCGTCAGACACAAACGAGTCATCCATATGCGACTGGCACTTCTTCATCGACGATTCGACCTGCGCAACCGATACGTTGGGTATGGCAACTGCCAACGCCACCAACAACATCATATATCTAATCATAGACTTCTTCATTTTGGTTTAACTTACAATTTGTTTGCGAATCGATTCAACCTTGCGCGTGATGTCGGTCAAGACTGATGCCGGAACATCCACTTTGGTTACCGACTTGACTATTGTCATCTTGTTTTCGACATCAATTTCGGGCACCACATATGTGTAATGCTGCTCAACACCGTCGAAATCATTAGTCAACTCAATAAGCGAATCAACCAATGAGCCGATTTCTTCATCTTCAGAATAATACTGCGAAAGAATTTTTATAAGGTTCTCAAGCGGCTGCTTGCTTTCGCCGATTCGCTGAATAAGCACGTCGTCGCGTTTTTCTTTGGCAAGTTGCGTCATGATGTACATTGACTCAATCCAGCCGCCAGCAAGCACCAATGCGCCTTCGCGCTGACGCTGCGACTCTTTGAGATACACATCGACATCGCGGTAAGTATTTGACATTATGTGCAGAAGAGAGTCTGTGTTATCAACATTGCGCTCAACCCGTTCAACCAGACTGCTGCTGAATGCCGATGTCAAATCCAAATCGTTGGCAATATTCTTGATTACAGAAAACTGATTGATTATCAGCGGTGACTGCTCATAAATATTCATATAAGCCAAATCGGCGCCGTAAACGCCCAAATTGACACACTTTTTATAAATCCTTGTGTAATTCTGATTATTCTCAACGGGATTAAGCAAACTCTCATTGAATTTTGCGCCCGTGGTTTTAATCATCATTGTCAGATGATATGGCGACGGCAAACTGAACAATGTGTTGCCGAATTTTATTGTCTGCGCCGATGTGTCAACACGCATTTCCGATTTATCAAAATGCCCGACAGCACTGCTTTTCGGCGCGCTGCTGTTGCACGATGCCAGAAGCAGCGGCAAAGCCAGTAACGAAACGCTAATAACAGATACCTTCATAGTTTTACAAAATACTATATGCAAGTAACGAAAAAAAACGACTCGCAAAAGCATTATAAAACACTTTATTTATGAATAGCGGAAAAATTGTGGGGAACTATTCGGGCATTTTTGCCGTGCCGACCATCTCGCTGTATTCAGCGGCAGTCATATCTTTAAGGAAGAAGTTGTCAGGATTTTTGCGTATGCCAGATACAATCACTTCATAATGAAGGTGCGGACCTGTCGACTGACCAGTGTTGCCAACCAAACCAACCACCGTTCCACGGCTGACCGTATCACCAACACGAACCGAGAATTTGCTAAGGTGAGCGTAACGGGTTTTATAGCCATAACCGTGGTCAACCATAACCTGCTTGCCATAGCCACGCACATCGTTCGACACCGACACAACCACACCCTTTCCGGTGGCAAACACCTTGCTACCTTCGCGGGCGGCCAGGTCAAGTCCGTCGTGGTGGATATGCCTGTGGCTGATTGGGTGCTCACGGAATCCGAATGATGACGAAACGCGATACTGCAACGGATTGACCGGCATAATGCCAGGCAGACTGAGCAGACTGTCTTCTGAGCGCTGCACTGAGCGCAACACCATATCGTATGATTGTGACTGAAGATTCAACTTGTTGGCAAGAATGTCGACCTTGCGGTTGTACTCAACAAACAAATCGGTATTGAAATAGCCTTCAAGATTCTCATATTTATTGGTACCACCGAAACTGGCCATACGCTTGTCGGCAGAAAGCGGTTCCATATATGACAGAACACGATAGCAACTATCGTCACGGCTTTGAATTTCTGAAAGGAAATCTTCGATTTGAGCGAAACGCGAATCGAGCTGACGAATATTGTTTATACAAACATTGCCTTTTTCCTGCAATCCTGCAGACTTGACAGATGGAATAACATTGAGATATGATAGCATCCAAAACGCACCGCCCACTGCAAACGCACACAACATGAACTTGCCACAGCGTTTCATTGTCTGCGTAAACGTTCGTTTCTCAACTACATAAGTTAGTTTTTCGCTATCAAATATGTACTTTTCTCTCATTGCTATCTTGGAAAGCGGCGTAAAACTATGTATTTTTTCCAATAAAAAAATGCTTGACGTCATATTTTTTACGGAAACGGGCATTTTTGTTTGATAAATATGCCTTTTTGTCATTGGAATACCTATAAATAATGACAATATGTCAACCAACGGTCAGACACACACATACTGTCTTTATAATCATGATTTTCAATGTATTAATGTTATCATTTTCCCCTATTGGCAATTAAACCAGAAACCGTGGCGCACATTTTGAACGCTGCGTAGGCAAAACACAAAAAAATTACGACTATGAACACGAATAATTTCACAATCAAGATGCAGGAAGTCTTGGAAAAGGCTTTCAACATTGCACAAGCCGAAGGCAATCAAGCAGTGGAAACAGGCCATTTGCTGAAAGGACTGCTGACTGAAGAGCAGAGCATCAGCCGATATATTCTGCAAAAGCACAATGTGTCGGAAAACTCTATGCTTCAAATAGTTGACAGCGTAATAAAATCGTATGCGCGTGTGTCGGGCGGCAGTTTGTACCTGTCGTCGGATTTGAACGCGCTGCTGAACAACGCGCAACAAGCGGCAACCAAAAACGGCGACCAGTTTGTTTCGGTTGAGCACGTGTGGGTTGCGTTTTTCAGCATCAACGACCAGATTACCAAACTGTTGCAAGACCAAGGACTGAGCCGCAAATCGGTTGAGAACTGTATAAAGGAAATCACCAAAGGCGAGAAGGTTACGAGCCAATCGGCAGAAGAGAGTTATATGGCGCTGTCGAAATACGCCGTGAACCTGAACGAGCAGGCGGCAACCGGCAAACTCGACCCGGTGATTGGCCGTGACGACGAAATACGCCGTATCTTGCAGATTCTGAGCCGAAGAACGAAGAACAACCCTATTCTGATTGGCGAACCAGGCACTGGTAAAACTGCCATCGCCGAAGGCATTGCGCACCGAATTGTCAAGAACGACGTGCCTGAAAACTTGAAAACCAAGAAGTTATACTCACTTGATATGGGCGCGCTGGTTGCAGGTGCAAAATACAAAGGCGAGTTTGAAGAACGACTTAAAAGCGTTGTGAATGAAGTGATTAAATCGGACGGCGAGATAATCCTGTTCATCGACGAGATTCACACGCTAGTGGGTGCCGGAAAGAGCGAAGGCGCAATGGACGCGGCCAATATTCTGAAACCGGCGCTGGCACGTGGCGACCTGCGCGTGATTGGCGCCACAACGCTCGACGAGTATCAGAAATATTTTGAGAAAGACAAGGCGCTTGAACGTCGTTTCCAAATTGTAATGGTTGACGAACCCGACATAAACAGTTCAATATCAATACTCCGTGGCTTAAAAGAGCGGTACGAAATGCACCATAAGGTTCAGATTCTTGACGACGCGATAATTGCCGCCGTCGAACTGTCGAACCGTTACATCACCGACCGTTTCCTGCCCGACAAGGCCATCGACCTGATTGACGAAGCGGCGTCGAAACTGCGGCTGGAAATGAATTCGGTGCCGGAAGACATCGACGAACTGCAGCGCGACATTATGCAGTTGGAAATTGAGCGCGAGGCCATCAAACGCGAAGGCAACACGGCTAAAATCAATTCAATCAGCGAGGAACTGAACGAGAAGAACGCTGAACTGACCGAAAAAATGGCAAAATGGAAGTCGGAAAAGGCGATTCTTGACGACATCCAAAGCAAGAAAAAACAGATTGAGGACCTGAAATACCAAGCCACGCAAGCCGAACGCAGCGGCGACTACGGTAAGGTAGCCGAAATCCGCTACGGCCGAATCAAAGAGTGCGAGGCGGCCATCGAGAAGCAGAAAGCACTGCTTGAAGGCTCTGACACAATGATTCGTGAGGTGGTGACGCCTGAAGATATTGCCGAAGTGGTATCGAAATGGACACACATACCTGTGACTAAAATGCTTCAGACAGAGCGAGATAAACTCATCAACCTTGAAGACGAACTGCACAAGCGCGTCATTGGGCAGGACCACGCCATCGAGGCCATCGCAAACGCTGTGCGCCGCAGCCGCGCTGGCCTGCAGGACGCCAACAAGCCCATCGGGTCGTTCATCTTTCTGGGCACCACGGGCGTGGGCAAAACCGAACTGGCAAAGGCTCTGGCCGGATTCCTGTTCAACGACGAGAACCAAATGACAAGAATCGATATGTCGGAATATCAGGAACGGCACTCTGTGTCGAGGCTGATTGGCGCGCCCCCGGGATATGTGGGCTACGACGAGGGCGGACAACTGACAGAGGCCGTCAGGCGGAAACCCTACTCGGTTGTGCTGCTCGACGAGATTGAGAAGGCGCACCCCGACGTGTTCAACATCTTGCTGCAAGTGCTCGACGACGGCCGGCTGACCGACAACAAGGGCCGGACGGTGAACTTCAAGAACACCATTATAATAATGACATCGAATTTGGGTTCGGACATCATCCAACGTGAATTCTCGACAATGAACGACAACAACCGCCGCGAGGTTATGGACAAGGCGCAAAGCGAAGTTATGGGGCTGCTGCGGGCATCGATGAAGCCGGAATTCCTGAACCGAATTGACGAGATTATAATGTTCACACCGTTGTTCAAAGACGACGTGCGCAAGATTGTGAAACTGCAAATTGACCGTCTGGCCGACCGTCTGGCCAAAAACGGCATCAGCATTGAGGCCAACGAGCAAGCCATCGACCTGATTGCCGCCGAAGGCTACGACGTCACTTTGGGCGCCCGACCGATAAAGCGGTTGATAGAACGTGCTGTGCTGAATCCGCTGTCAACGGCCATTATCAAAGGCGATGTGGACAACACGAAGAAAATTGTGATTGACGGAAGCGGCGGAACTATCAGATTAACAAATGGATAACGCTTCCACAATCATTAAAACAAGCAATCCCGCCACGGATAAAAAACGTGACGGGATTTTTTTGTCATTAAAATATATTGCGCAAGGCAATTGTTTCTGATTTTTTCTTAAAATAGCAAATTGAAATGATTGGAAACGGCCGCATGAGATAAATCGGCCTAAAACACAAAAATATAGGACAATGAATTTGAAAATGTCAGTCAAAACCAGCATGATAGTGAGCATTTTACTCACTTCGATAGTTACATTCTCGCTTTCAACATATTATTGCGCAACGAAATCGAAAAAGCTAATAAAAAGCCGCACACAAACTATTGTGGGAATGAACGGCACCCAAAATGCCGATGCAATCGCTGCAAAAATCAGCAACTACTTCTCGACTCTGAATGCTGTAGCGTCTCTCTACTCTGAATACTACGACACTGAATACGACCAACGCAAACTCATCACAAACGCTAACAACCGCAAGGTGCTTGAGCAAAACCCGGATTTCATCAAACTGACCGACAATTGGAATATTGAAGAATCGGAATTCAAAGAAGTTTCGGGACCTAAACTTGAAAAACTGCCCAACCAAAACGCAAGCGCATACCTGTGCCAATTGTCAGCACCAATAAATTATGATGGGATGTTTGTGGGCGAAGTCGCAGCAAGCATTATCGTTGACAGCCTGTTGAGTGATATTTTTGTCAAGTTCGCCGACATCAAGAATTTGAGAATCTATCTGGCGTCGGGACATGGCGATGTGCTTTACAGTGAAAACAGCAACGAACGTGGTAAGCCATTGAAGAACGTACTGTCAGCCTACTACCGCGAATGTAATTTAGAACAATACATTGAAAACCACGAGCCGTATACTGGTGAATGCAAAGTTTCGGGATCGGAAGCACAAATTGTCGGTCTGAATACCATAACACTATCAGCCAACAGAGAATGGATAATGTGTGTGCTTGTTCCCAAATCCTACATCATGGGCGAAGCGCAATATATAACGCTCATATCGACATTACTTTTAATCCTATGCTTCATTATTTTAGGCGCGATAACATTCATATTGGGAAGTAAAATCAGCAAATCGCTCAACACTATTAACGCCGCACTTGTCGATGTATCGGACGGCGACATCAAAAACAACAATGATTTGAGTGAAAACTCGATGACAGAAATCAACGACATCAACAAATCGATGAAATCGGTCATCAGCGGACTCATTAAAGCTGCCGAATTTTCAGAGCAGATTGGCAGCGGCAATCTCGACACCGAATTCACCGCATTAAGCGCCAACGACAAACTGGGTAACGCACTTATAAATATGCGCGACAATCTGAAGAAAGCCGACGAAGAAGCAAAAGAACGTAAGATTGCTGACGAGAAGGTGAACTGGGCGACATCAGGCTTGGCTAAATTTGGCGAGATTCTGCACACCAACATACAGAACATCAACGACTTATCATATGAAATTCTGCGCAGCCTAATCAAATACATCGATGTAAACCAAGGTGCGATTTATGTGCTTGACGACACAAAAGAAGATCCCGAATATGAAATGACAGCCGCCATTGCCTATGACCGCCGCAAGTTCATGCAGAAGCGGTTTGCGGTGGGCGAAGACCTTGTGGGACGCTGCGCTTACGAGCACAAAACCATCTACATGACCGACATTCCGAAGGACTATATCAACATTACATCGGGCATGGGAAGCGCCACAGCTTCTACCCTACTGCTCGTTCCGCTGGTGCTGAACGATGATGTGTTCGGTATCATCGAACTGGCATCGTTCCATAAACTTGAAGACTACAAAATCAACTTTGTCGAGAAACTTGCAGAGAGCATTGCATCGACCATTTCGACAGTGAAAATCAACGAGCGCACCAACAATCTGCTGAACCAGTCGAAGGTGCAGGCCGAAGAGTTGGCATCGAAGGAAGAAGAGATGCGGCAGAACATGGAAGAGCTGCAGGCTACTCAGGAAGAAGCCGCCCGCCGCGAGAACGAGTCGAACGCAATCATAAAAGTGATAAATGACAAAATGATTGTGGTTGAATACGATATGGAAGGAACGGTGACCAATGTCAACGACAATTATGCAAAAATGCTCGGCACGACAAAAGAGAATATCATTGGACAAAAATCGGATGATGGTGTTGACCTAACACCTGAAAAACGCGCCAGCTACCTTCAGATGTGGAACATGCTACGCCGCGGACAAGTTGTTACCGAAACGAGTCATATCACACTCAACAACAAGGATTTGTGGATTCAGGAAACATACACGCCAGTGTTTGACCAAAATGAAACCGCACCCTACAAGGTTGTTAAAGTTGGTATCGACATTACCGACCATGTAAAAGCTCAGGAAGCACTCAACGACCTTGAGAAAGAGAAGGCTGAATACGCACAGAAGATTGCCGAACTTGAAAACCAGCAGCTAGAACCCACAACTGCCGCACCAAAGAAATCGGGCAAAACTGTAAAAAAAGATGCCGAAGATGACAATGAGTTCAATGCCGCTGTTGGCGAGCAGGAACTGATTGCCTGGGACAGCGCCAACGAAACCGGCATTATTGAGATTGACGAGCAGCTGAAACAGCTCGCCGAACTGGCCAACACCGTCTACACCACTTTCCGCGCCAATAAACCGAAGAAAGAGATGAAAGACACGTTACGCAGCCTTAGCGATTTCGCCGCTTACCATTTCGGAACTATCGAAGGTTATGCCGACGAATCGGGATTCAGCGATGCGAAACAGATGAAACAGTCGTTCAAGGACTTCAGCGCGAAAATCAACGACTTCGCAAAACTCTACGCCGACGGCAAGGTGAAATCGGCCGACGCTCTGATGCTGTTTATGAACAACTGGATGAAAGCCGATTTTGCACAAATGAAACTGCTGGCAGAAAGCTTGAAGAAATAATCGGCAACCGCCATAAAACAAAGAAGGCCGCCCCACTCGGGAACGGCCTTTTTTGTATATCAGGCACGAGCTCTACAACGCGCACAACTCGCTTTCCGTCAGGCAATTCAAAGAGTTGCGACGGATAACTTCGTGAGCGGCTTCCATATTGTTTGGACGCAAGATAACCACGCCGCTGGCGTTGTCAGAGAAGCAGTACATATACTCGATGCTGATGCCAGCTTTGGTGAAAAACTCAATTGTTTCAGAGAATTTGCCGACGGTGGCGTCGGTTTTCACGGCCAAGACGTCGCTCAAGTTGGCCGAAACGCCCTGCGCCTTCAGCAGTTGGAAAGCCTTGTGCTGATTGGTGGTTATCAGGCGCAAGATGCCGTACTCGGTGGTGTCGGCAACGGTTGCCGCAATGATGCGGATGTTCTCTTTGCTCAAAAATGAGAGAATCTCGTTCAGACGTCCGAACTTATTCTCAACAAAAACCGATATTTGACTGATTGTCATAGTTTTATAATTTTAGAGTTTTAAACCAATTTACGCAAATCCTTCACACGTACAG